>Ga0208968_1000051_pt1 | contig 140463 bp, 131 predicted proteins | sample RifOxyA3_FD_184031 | JGI IMG/M metagenome (GOLD analysis project Ga0208968, IMG submission 184031) | Groundwater microbial communities from Rifle, Colorado - Rifle Oxygen_injection A3 (SPAdes) | ecosystem: Environmental > Aquatic > Deep subsurface > Groundwater | place: Rifle, Colorado, United...
GGGGCCAGTTAGTAAAGAGCCTGGTGACCAGCGATAAGGCGCCAAACAGGTACAAGGTTGCATGGAATGGCAAGGCGAACAATGGAAGATATGTGGCATCAGGGGTCTATGTATACCGAATCAATATTGGCGATAAGTATCTGAAAACGAGGAAAATGGTGATAGTTAAATAGCAGGGGCGTCATTCAACAATAATTGCCTGCGTTAAATGAATGATGCCCCTCATTGGTCATTCAACAGTTCCCAATGTTAATGTCCTGGTCCCCCATTAGCATTTCTGGAGCCACCCCCCTTGCTAAGAGGGATATAAGGCGCAGGGGTGCTGGGGGGATCGATTGGTTACGCCGTTAGGCACGAGTCTACCTTACCTCGCTTCGCGAGAGCGAAGCGAGCTTCAATCCTCGAACCACCCGTCCCAGTCCTTTAAAAAATCAAACAGTTACTGCTTCAGACTCAGTCGGCACTTCTTCCTTGAATACCGATTCCACGACCATTTCATCAGTGATATTGCGCTGTTTGCACAGTACTCTGCTCATGGATTCCGGGTCATGTTCCTTGCGGGCAAAACAAGTGAAGCATCCATCAGAATCGACCGTTCCCTTTACCTTGCATTTATACATTTTCATTCTTCGTTTCTCCTGGATTTCCTCCCCCTCTCCTTGAAGGAGAGGGGGTCGGGGGGTGAGATCAATCGTGCTGCTGTCTGAGGAACGTAGGTACGTCGTAATCATCCTCTTCGTGCGCGATAATGCTGGTCTTGAGGGAAAATTCGTCGCGTTTTACCGTGCGTCCCAGCCGCTCGCCAATGTTCTTGATGCACGAATTTTGGACATTGTTCTTGAATTCCTCGTACGAAATGAGGTCATCGATGGAATTGAACCGCTTGATCCGGTCGCGCGCGCCCTCGGCCTTCCGGCTCTCAATGTCTATTTCCTTCTGCACCTCTCTGTAAAGACTCTCTTTCTCGACACGAGGCGCTTCCACAACACGCGGTTTTTCCTCGATCACGGACGCGGCAACAGCCTCCTTTTTCTGTTCATCAACCACGTTCATGCCTTGTTCCACCTTGGCGATCAACTGCTCCACCTCGGCGGTCTCTGGTTCCTCGCTTTTTTCAGCCGGCTCAACCGGTTTCACCTGGGCAGGCTCACGCGGCCCAAGGTCGAACAGCGGGAGCGCGTGCTCCTTCTTCTGCGGGGCCTTTTCCGCCACGTTCCGGACAACAGGCTTGATCGGCGTACCAGCCTGGCGGGACACTGGAGCGTAGTTCACCCTGCGGGCGATGTTTTCTTCCTCAAAGGGTTTGAACACTGTCTTCTGTGGATCGCGCGCAAAGCCCGTGGCAATGAGCGTGACCCTGATCTGTCCCTGCATGGTAGGATCGGTGACCGCGCCCACGATGATGTTGGTGTCAGTATCATCACCGCCAACTTCGTCGTGGATGAACGAGGAAATTTCGCTGAAATCGTGAAGTGAAAGATCGTCGCCGCCCGTGATGTTGATAAGCACACCGCGCGCACCCTTCACGTTCACGTCTTCGAGCAGCGGCGATTTAATTGCCATTTCAGCCGCGGCGCGCGCCATGTTCTCGCCCGAGGCGTAGCCTGTGCCCATGAGCGCATCACCCATGCTCCGCATCACCGTGTCCACGTCCGCAAAATCGATATTGATGAGGCCATTCACGTTGATGAGGTCGGAAATACCGCGGGTCGCGTGATAGAGAATGTCGTCGGCCCTGCGGAACGCCTCCTTCATGGGGGTGTTCTTTTCAATCATGGTGAGCAACCGCTGGTTGGGAATTACAATGATAGTGTCCACGTGTTTGCGCATTTCATCGATGCCCGAGAGCGCGTTTGTCATGCGCACTTTACCCTCGTACGTGAAGGGTTTGGTCACAATAGCCACGGTCAGAATGCCCATTTCCTTTGCTATCTGCGCGACAATGGGCGCGCCGCCCGTGCCTGTGCCGCCGCCCATGCCCGCGGTGATGAACACCATGTCCGAGCCGTCCAGCTTCTGCATAATATCGTTCTTGTTCTCTTCTACCGCGCGCCTGCCTGTCTCGGGCTTGGCGCCAGCGCCAAGGCCCCTGGTCACCCGGTCGCCGACCTGGATGCGGCATTGCGCCTTGTTCCGGTCAAGGTCCTGCGAGTCGGTGTTGATCGCGATGAACTCGACATGGTCGAGCCCCTCTTCGACCATGCGGTTGACCGCGTTGCCGCCCGCGCCGCCCACCCCGATCACCTTCAGCTTCGCCTTGCTCGTGAAGGATTCTTCGAATGTAAACATTTGTCTCTCCTCCTGGTAAATGGTTAATTAAAAATAGTCCCTGAATATCTGCCTGAACTTGTCCACAATGTTTTTAAACAGCTCCCCTTCCTTCTTCTCCACCATCAGGTTCCCAAAATTTTTGTTCCCGTAATGGATGAGTCCCACGCCCGTGGCCCAGATGGGCGATTTCACCGAGTCGGCAAGGCCGCCGAACCCGGTCGGGTTGCCCACGCGCACGGGCATTTCGAAGACTTGTTCGGCCACCTCCACAATGCCCTCGAGCAGCGCGCCGCCGCCGGTGAGCACAATACCCGCGCCCAGCATATCGGCAAACTCGCTCCGTTTTATCTCACGTTTGACAAGGGAGAATATCTCCTCGAGCCGCGGCTCAATGATCGAGGCGAGAACGCTGCGCGAAATTTCCCTGCTCTCGCGGCCGCCCACACCCGGCACTTCGACATACTCCTCCTTGCGCGCCAGTGACGCCATGGCCAGTCCAAACCGCTTTTTTATCTCCTCCGCGCGCTCAATAGGTGTCCTGATGCCGATGGCGATGTCGCTGGTCACATTTTTGCCGCCCAGTCCCACCACGGCCGTGTGACGGATCGCGTTGTCAAAGAAGATCGCGATGTCCGTGGTGCCGCCGCCCATATCGATAAGGGCGACACCCAGCTCTTTTTCGTCCTCAGAAAGCACGGCGTAGCTGCTTGCCAAGGGCTCCAAAACAATATCAAGCACATTCAACCCGGCCTTTTCCACGCTCTTGTAGATGTTCGCCGCCGAGGTAATGGCTCCGGTCACCACGTGCGCCTCGACCTCCAGCCGCACGCCCGACATGCCCACCGGCTCCTTGATACCCGCCTGCTCGTCCACGATGAACTCCTGCGGGATCACATGGATAATCTGCCTGTCAATTGGAATAGCGACCGCCTTGGCCTGTTCAATAACCCGGGCCACATCCTCTTCGGTTATCTCACTGTTGGCGTTCGTCACGGCCACCACACCCTTGCTGTTGATGCTCTTGATGTGGCCGCCCGCAATGCCCACAAACACGGAATCAATATCAATGCCAGCCATGAGCTCCGCCTCTTCCACTGCCTTCTCGATGGCCTGGACGGTCTTGTCGATGTTCACTACAACGCCCTTACGCAGCCCGTCGGACTGCGCAAGTCCCACGCCCACGATGTTGACGGTGTTTTCCTCTGTCACCTCGGCAATGACCACTCCGATCTTGGTGGTGCCTATGTCGAGACCGACAATGGTCTTTTCGTCCATTACTGTTCCTCCTTTAAAAAAGCTATGGTATGATACTTCATGACAATTGTTCCTTTGTCTGGCGCGTTCTGCTGCGTCAAAACAGTGGCCAGATTTTTGAACTGGAGCGCTAGGTTGTCCGGTCCCAGTTCGGCCGTACATTTCCGGTCCGAGAAAATGAGCCGCAGGTTCTTTTGCCCAAAAATATTGATCTCGGAAAGCGCCGCATAGATGGCGGGCTGGGTTGTCTGCGCCATGTTCAGCGCCGCAATCGCGCCACGCGCATCATCAACCGTGTCACCAGGCGCAGCGGTATGACCAAGCCCCGAAATCAGCGGCACATTGTAATGGGTATTTTTTGTAAGGGGCATGACCACTGCCTCGCAGTCGATGCCGCAAAGACTGTCGAACATGGCAAGGGCCACGGGTTCGCGTTCACGTACCGTAACACGCAGGGTGTGGGCGCCGCTCTTGGCTACCTCGATATTACGCAGCCCGGGAATGCGCGCAAGCGATTTTAAAAGTACCGCCTTGCGTTCGGGAGTGAAATCACGGCCTATCTCGGGTTTTGCCACAGCCATGATGGACTCGCGATATGCGCCTGAAACACCCTCGACTGATATTTCGCGCACCATGAACATCCGGTCCACGGTTCGCTCCACCGCGCTCAACGTGCCCGAGGAGTGAACATACCAGCCCGCGCTACCGATGATGAGAAGCGCGAGAAACACGCGCATCATGCCCGGCCGCGGTCTCTGGGCGGCGCGGGAAGCGCGGCGCTTGACCGCGCCGATATTGCGCGACACCATGGTACGCAACCGGGGTTTCCGGGAATGGCTTTTTTTCCTGGGAGACAAGGCCGGCTTCTTCGGACTGTATATTCTCATGCCTTTTTCCCCTTCCGCAGTCCCTTGAGGATCTTTTCCCCGGTTTTCCAGATGTCGCCCGCGCCCATGGTTATGATCATGCCGCCTTTTTTCACGTGTTTCAGCACATAGGCCGGGATATTTTCCTTGTCCTCTATATAGGCGACCTTGTGATGGTCGCCTTTGATTGCCGCGTCGGCGATAAGCCGTCCTGTTATGCCGGGCATAGGCTGTTCGCGCGCTGGGTAAATACCCGTAACCACCAAATGGTCGGCGTTGAAAAACGAGCTGCCGAATTCTCGATAAAAGTCGCGCGTACGCGAAAAAAGGTGGGGTTGGAAAATTGCGATGATCTCGCGGTCGTAGGTGTCCTTGGCGCCCTTGAGGGAGGCCATGATTTCCGTGGGATGGTGCGCGTAATCGTCGACCACCATAATGCCCTTGGCTTCACCCTTGATCTCAAAACGGCGTCGCACACCCTCGAACAAGGCCAGTGTCCGCGCAATAACCAGAAAGGGTATGCCCGCCTCCATGCCCACGGCTATGGCGGCAAGGCTGTTTTTTACATTATGGTCGCCCGGGACCTGGAGTGAAACAGCGCCCAGGACGCGTTTGCGATAGGTCACGGTAAAGGAAGTGCCTTTGCGGCCAAAGGTGCGGTCCACAGCGCGGTAATCAGCCTGGGCCGAAAAACCGTAGGTGACAATGGGCTTGCGGATTCGGGGAATTATATCGCGGATGGTCTCTTCATCGAGACAAACCACCACGCATCCGAAAAAGGGCACGCGGTTGGCGAATTGGATGAATGCGGATTTTATTTCATCGAGGTCTTTGTAGCAGTCGAGATGGTCTGCCTCGAGTGTTGTGATCACTGCGATGGTGGCCGGCATTTCGAGAAATGAGCGGTCGAACTCGTCAGCCTCGGCGACCAGGTAATTGCTTTGTCCCTTAAGTGCGCCAGACCCGGTCTGTCTGACGATGCCGCCTACTATGACCGTGGGATCAAGGTTGCCTGCGGAAAAAACATTGCCGATCATGGAAGTAGTAGTGGTCTTTCCGTGCGTGCCAGATACGCCGATAGCGTATTTCATGCGCATGAGTTCACCCAGCATCTCCGCGCGTCGCATGACCGGGATATTCAGTTTCCTGGCGTTCAGAAGCTCGGGGTTTGACAGCGCAATGGCGGAAGAATAGACCACAATGTCAGCGCCCGCCACATGCTGCGGCGCATGGCCCTTGTGCAGAATAGCACCTAGTTTTTTCAACCGCCGCACTACTGGAGTGACCGCCTGGTCCGAACCTGAAATGATGTATCCGCTCGATAGCAGAATCTCGGCCATGCCGCTCATACCGCTGCCGCCAATGCCCACGAAGTGGATATGTTTCACCTTTCTGTTCATAGACCGCCCTCCTTTCCAATGGCGCGTGCAATAGCAGCGGCCGCATCCTCGTTGAATAGCGATTTCATGGTCTGCTTCATCGCAGCGAGCCGGGCCGCGTCGCCAAGCAGGGCGCGAATAATGACGCCAATACCTTCCCCGGCAATTTCCTGGTCAACACAGACGCCGCCCCCGCGTTCCTCAATGGCGCGCGCGTTCTTGCTCTGGTGGTCCTCCGCCGCGTGCGGCAGGGGAATGAATACAGCCGGTATACCGAACTTCATGAGTTCAGAAATGGTCATGGCCCCGGCCCTGCATACGGCAAGGTCCGCGGCCGTGTAAAAATCGTACATATTGTCTATATAGCTGAACACGCGCACCTGGGTGTTGCGTTGGGTCTGTTCCTGGACAAAGGCATAATCGTCCGGACCGGTCTGCCACAGGATGAACACGTTCCCGCTATTGGTAATGACGTCGATGTTTTTCAGGATGATCCTGTTTATGGGAAGAGAGCCCTGGCTGCCGCCAAAGACAAAGACCACCTTCTGGCCGCTGGCAATTGCGTATTCCGAACGGAGCGCGTGCTGGGCGGCATCTGTGGTGCGTCTGACCGGATTGCCCGTGACCACGGTTCGGTCCGGCGCGGCAAGGAAGCGTTTGGCTTCGCCATAGCCGAGAAAGACGCTGCGCGCGCGGCCGGAAAAGAGCCGCGTGGTAAGCCCTGGGAAAGAATTCTGTTCCTGCAATACGATCTTTTTTCCAAGCAGCGAGGCTGCAAAAAGCACGGGAAGGCAAACATAGCCGCCAGTACCGAAAACAACCGCAGGCCTTTCTGAGAGCAGGATCATGCACGCCTTCAGGCAGGCCAGAGGCACCAGGGCGATAAGGGGAAGATTGACGAAAACTTTTCCCCGTTGCCAGCCCTTTATGGATATGTTGCGTAGTGCAAAGCCCACTTTGGAAACCGCCCTGCCTTCAAAACCCGAACGGCGGCCGGCAAAGACAATGCCAATAGCGGGATAAAGGCGCCGCAGTTCTTCGGCAACAGCAATGGCGGGATATACATGGCCCCCAGTGCCGCCGCAAACCACAAGTATGTTCGTCTCTTTCATATGTATGGTCATTTCTTTGATTGTCCTGAAATATTAAGCAGAATGCCCACTGAAATCATGGTGAAAATGAGATTTGATCCGCCATAGCTGATAAAAGGCAGCGGAATCCCGGTGGTGGGCAGCAACGATGAAACCACGCCCACGTGGACCAGGAAGTAAATGCACAGCATGGAGGTGATGCCCACGGCAAGAAAAAAACCCAGCCGGTCGGGCGCTTTCCGTGCTATGGAAAATCCGCGCCATATCAGCAACGCAAAGAGTACAAAGACAACGCACACACCAATAAACCCGAACTCCTCGCCCACAATGGAGAAGACAAAATCAGTGTAGGGCTCGGGCAGGTAGAGGTGTTTCTGGCTGCTGTTGCCCAGACCAACACCTGAAAGCCCGCCCGATCCGAGGGCTATGAGCGACTGCATGGCCTGGTATCCCACGTGATGGTTGGTCGGGTCCAGAAAGGCTTTGACGCGTGCGACACGGTACGGCGCGGCAAGCAGCAATACGCCGCCCGCTGGCAGGGAGAGCGCAAAAAGCCCCAAAAAATATCCGATCTTGAGGCCACCGGCGAAGAGCATGACCAGGACAATGGCGAACACCGAGGCCGCGGTGCTGAAATTCGGCTGAAGGAAGATAAGCAGGCACACGGCCCCCGCGATAACGAGTATCATGATAAGATGCTCCTTGGATTCGTTCATCACATCGCCGTGCAGGGAAAGGAGCTTGGCCATACATATGATAAGCGAGAGCCGCGCAAAATCCGAGGGTTGGAACGACATGCCAAAAAGGGAGACCCACCGCTTGGAACCCTGGACAACATTGCTCGATACCAGCACTATGATAAGGACCGCCACTGAAAGCGCTATCAAAGTGCGGTATTTGCCTGCAATCCAGTGGTAATCGGTGTTCATAGCTATATAAAAAAGCACAAACGCCATCAATATGCGCGCCACTTGCTTGGTAAGGAAAAAGGTGGGCTGGTTGAAACGGAGCCGCGCCACCTCGATACTTGAGCTGTAGATCATGAGCATACCAAGGCCCACAAGGAAAAAAACAATGAGCAGCGTGGTAAAATCGATGCGGCCGACCCGCTCCTTCATTGATGCGTTCATAGGGCTCCTACAATACTTTTAAAATGGCGTCCCCGTTCCTCGTAGTTCCGGTACATGTCGAAACTGGCACAGGCCGGCGACAGAAGCACGTTTTCCCCTGGTTTTGCCTGGGCATAGGCCGCGGCCACAGCGCTCTCCATGCTCTTTTCCATGCGCACAGGCACATGCTCTTTCCACGCGGCGCGTATCTTTTCAGCGGCCTCGCCTATCAGACAGGCTGTTGCGACCCGCTCCTTTACCATGCCTGACAGAAGGGTATAGTCGCTGTTCTTGTCCCGGCCGCCCGCGATAAGATGGACCCTTCCCTTCATGGAAAGGAGCGCCCATCTGACTGAATCAATATTAGTGGCTTTTGAATCATTATAAAACCTGACACCCTTTTTCTCAGCGACAAATTCAATGCGGTGTTCAATGCCTTTAAACTGCCGCAGGGTTTCGGCAATGGCTTCCACAGGAATGGCGTATCGCATGGCAAGAGGTACTACGGCGAGCACGTTCATAAGGTTGTGCGGGCCAGGTAGCGCGATTTCGTCCTGCCGAACAATGCGAACCATGCCATTTGTGCCGCAATACGCAACATATCCATTGTCCACGCATGCACCGAACACGGGCTTTTCCTTTGATGAAAAAAGCGCCTGCGTTACATTACCGCGAATATTCGGCCTCATTCGCCGCGATTCCGGGTCATCGTTGTTCAATACAATAAGATCATCCATAGTTTGGTTTTTCGTAATCCCTATCTTTGACAGGTAATAGGCGTCAGCTGATGGGTAGCGGTCAAGATGATCGGGCGTGAGATTAAGGATGGCCGCGGCCCTTGGCCTGAATTCTTTAATGGTGTCAAGTTGGAAGCTGCTCACTTCAGCAATAAGCACATCCCCCTTTCCCAAACCCGCAACCTGGCCGCAAAGCGCATCGCCAATGTTTCCGCCCACGCGCGATCTGAACGGAGCGCGTTTGAAAATCTCACCCGCAAGCGCGGTGGTTGTGCTTTTTCCGTTGGAACCGGTAATTGCTACAATATCAGCCTCGGTAAGCTGATATGCCAGTTCTATTTCGCTGATAATGTCGACCCCCCGCTTCTTTAGGTCTAAAACCACCGGCGATTGCAAGGGAATGCCGGGGCTCAGGACAACCAGGTCAGCGTCGAACACGCGTTCAGAATGGCCGTTTGTCTCAAAATCAATATTCAGCTGTTCGAGGGGTTTCACGACCACAGGGTCGGGCGACTTTGCATCGCTGCCAAATACGCGCGCACCCTCCTGTTTGAGTACCAGCGCGGCCGCAACCCCGCTCCTCGCCAGTCCCAGTACCGTCACTTTCTTGTTTTTAAATTCTATTGGCACCCTAACATCCCTCATGTCTTGTTTGTCTCATGCCTCGTTCCTCGCGCCTTTATTTATCGTATCTTGAACGTACTGAGCGTCAGCAGGGCACATAGTATGCCAATCACCCAGAACCGCGCCACAACCTTGTTCTCGGGCCAGCCGCTCAATTCAAAGTGATGGTGGAGCGGCGCCATTTTGAAAAGCCTGCGTCCTTCACCGGACCTGAACCGTGTCCATTTAAACCAGCCAACCTGGATAATGACCGAAAGCGTCTCACCCACAAAAACCGCGCCAATAACAACCAGAAGCAACTCTTTTCTTATGAGCAACGCCACGGTTCCCAGCGCGGCCCCCAGAGACAGCGACCCCACGTCGCCCATAAAAATGGCCGCCGGGTTTGCGTTGAACCACAAAAATCCCAGGGCCGCACCGATCATTGCCGCGCAAAAAACGGTCAGTTCGCCCGATCCGTCCAGATACGGGATGGCCAAATACGACGCGTAGTTGACATTTCCCGACACATACGACATAATGGCGAAGCCTATGAAGGCAATGGCCGAAAGGCCTATTGCCAGGCCGTCGAGACCGTCGGTAAGATTGACCGCGTTCGATGAGGCGGTAATCACAAAAACCACCATGGGAATAAAAAGCCAGCCATACGAGAAAGTAATGTCCTTAAAAAAGGGTACCGTGGTCACCGTGGCATTGGGATTGCCCTTGAGCGGCCCATAGAGTATGACAAGCCCTACGATGACGCCCAGCGAGATCTGACCGAGCATCTTGTATCTGCCGATAAGTCCGCGCTTCATCTTTTTCACCACTTTCAGGTAGTCATCGACAAAGCCAATGGCGCCCATCCAGAGGGTAACACCGAGGATCACCAGGACATACACATTATCGAGCCTAGCCCAGAGCAGCGTGGGAATAATGGACGCGAGCAGCACTATGATGCCGCCCATTGTGGGGGTGCCCTGCTTTGCCTGGTGGGTCTGCGGCCCGTCTGTCCTGATCACCTCCCGCACCTGGAGCCGCCGCATGAGCCGGATGATCATGGGACCAATGACAAAACAGATGACCAGCGCGGTAATGGTAGCATACGCGGCCCTGAAGGTGATGTACTTGAATATATTGAAGAACGAAATCCGGTCTGTCAGAGGATAGAGAAGATGGTACAGCATGCTATTCCAACCTTTCCACTATTTCTTCCATGCCCATGCTATGCGATCCTTTTATGAGGACAAGATCGCCCTTTTTAAGGGAAGAACGCAGGACATCGGCAAGCGCATCCTTCTCTTTTTCAGCGAATGAATAGACGTTGTGCAATCCCGCGGCAATGGCGCCCTGGGCGATTTTCCGGCCAAGTTCACCCAGCGTAAAGAGCAGTTTGACCCCGCTTTTGGCTGCAAGGGCACCTGTTTGCCGATGGTACAAAGCGGCCTGTGCGCCCAGTTCCCGCATATCGCCCAGCACTGCTATCTTTCTTCCCGCTATTTTCTCAGCCTTCAGCAGGCCAAAGGCGTTGGCCATTGAATCAGGATTGGCGTTATAGCAGTCCGCGATGATACGCGCCCCGCCCACAATGCGCATGTCCATCCTGTTTTCCGGCGCTTCTATGCGCGCCAGCGCTTTCTGCGTTTCGCGCGCGGTCACACCCAGAAGATCGCCCACAGCCGCGGCGCAGAGCGCATTGGCTGCCGCGCCATTCCCTGGCAGCGGTGTGACCATGGCAACTCCGTTGAACGTGAATGTTCCGCCCCGCAGAAACCCGGTGGTAAGGCCACTGCCCCGGTAACCGCGTTCTCCCGCAAATCCATAGTCCCTTTTTGTAATTCTGCGCGGCGGCTCATACTTGTTGAGCAGATCATCGTCACCGTTTACGACAAGGACCCCGCCGGACCGCATGCCGTGGACAATCTCGGTCTTTGCCTTTAAAACCCCTTTCCTGTCTTTAAAAAATTCCAGATGGCTGTGGCCGATGTTTGTGATGACCGCGATATCGGGTTTCACAATCCAGCTCAATTCACTGATTTCCCCAAAATGATTGGCGCCAAGCTCGAGCACGGTAATGTCGTCCCTAGGCGATATCTCGAAAACCGAAAGTGGCAGGCCAATACGGTTGTTGAAATTACCTCTCGTGGCATGCACCCGGTATTTGGCTGCCAGCACCCGGGCTATCATGGCCCGCGTGGTGGTTTTACCATTACTGCCCGTGACTGCCACAACCCGCGTGCCAAGATACTGGAGATAAGCCGATGCCATGCGCATGAGCGTATCGCCCGTATCTTCGACAAGGATAAAACGGCCATACCGGGGCTTTTTCACGGCATACCAGCTCTGATTCACCACACATGCCGCGGCTGTCCTGGCGAGTGCTGGCGTAATGAATGAGTGCGCATCGTGGTGTTCACCCTTGAGCGCGACAAAAAGCGCGCCCTTGGTCACCTTCCGGCTGTCAATCACTACGGTCGCGGAACCCGCAAGGCCCCGTACCGAGCCGCCGGCAACGCGTCCAGAGACGAAATCCTCGATTTTAGCAAACGGCAGCGCCATGGTTCACCTTCCGCAGCACTTCGCGCGCCGCTTCCCTGTCGTCAAAATGGATTTTTGTTTCACCGAGTATCTGGTAGTCCTCGTGGCCCTTGCCGGCAATGACCACCGTATCATGGGAACTCGCGCGGGCAATGGCGGCTGCAATGGCCTGCGCCCGGTCCTCAATGACCGTATATGCGTCCCTGTTCTTCATGCCGGTCTCTATCTGCCGGATAATTTCATCGGGCGGTTCTTTCCGCGGATTATCCGAGGTTACAAACGTGTAGTCGGCCATGGCCTCGGCAATGGCGCCCATAAGCGGACGCTTACCCGGGTCCCGGTTGCCGCCGCACCCAAACACCAGAATCATGGAACCCGTGGTAATGGCCCGCGCCGCCCTCAGAATGTTTTCGAGCGCGTCGGGCGTGTGCGCATAATCGACAATTACGTTGAAATCCTGGCCACAGTCCACGGATTCAAACCTCCCGTCAACCCGGTCAATGCGTGCTATACCCGCCTGTATCTGCGGAATGGGAATGCCCAGGGCAAACCCCGCTGCAGCAGCAGCCATGATATTGTACACATTAAAGGGGCCTTTGAGCGGCGAAGCCAGGGAAAAGAGGCCCGAAGGCGTCTGGAGATCAAGAGTTGTCCCCTGCGGCGTGTGCGCAACGCTGCGGGGGAAAATGTCAGCTCGATTGTTACCTATGCCATACAGCAGGGTCTGGGCCTTGCACGCGTTCACAAAGTCCTGCGCATGCGGATCATCGGCGTTGATAATGCCGGTACCCTTTTCGTTAAGATACATATTGAATAAGGAAAGCTTGGCCTGCAAATAGTCGTCCTCATCCCGGTGAAAATCCATGTGGTCCCGCGTCAGATTGGTAAAGACTGCGGCCATAAAGGATATGCCGTGCACCCGTTTCATCTTGAGCGCGTGGGAAGAGACCTCCATCACCATGTGCCGCGACCCCTTGTCAACGGCTTCGCGGATAAAAGCGCACACATCGTACGCCTCGGGTGTGGTATTGCGCGACTCAACGCTCCGGCCATGCACAAGGTGCCTGATGGTGCCGATGATATTTGATTGGCCCGAAGTTCCCCGGAGAATGCTGTCCAGAAGATAGCTGGTGGTGGTCTTGCCGTTGGTACCGGTAATGCCGGCAATGCGCAGTGACTGGGCGGGATGGCCATACAGGTTGTGCGCTGCGCTGGCCATGGCCTCGCGCGCATCAGGCACCACCAGCGAAATAACGCCGGGTATCTCATGCCGCGTTTCAGACACCACTACCTTGCAGCCCCGTGCGCACGCGTCAGCGACAAAACTATTGCCATCCCTGACCTCGCCCCGCAGGGCGAAAAAAACCGTGCCCGGTCCGGCGGCAAGCGACGAACAGGTCACAGCCGAAATATCAGCGGCCGTGGTCCCAAACCCGTCGACCGCTATTCCTTTGAACACCGCGGCAAGTTTCACGTCCTGTTCTCCCTTCTTTCCTCTTAGTAGGCCGTGGCCAGTTCACCCGTTTCCCACACAGCGGGAACTATGACAGTGACAAAACTGTCGACCTGGGTAAGACTGAAAATATGGCGGACAAATTCGCTCGGATTTATCGCCGAGAGCTTGCGCTGCGGATTCTTGTTGTGAAGCGCGCAGAGCATGTTCACAAACGATGTATTGACAAAGTCGACCTCCGCTAAATCGAACCTGATCTCCCTGCACTGCTCGGGCCAGGCTAGCACCCGTTGCACCCGGTCAATATCCAACAGGTTGATGTCGCCGCTGATCCGGACAGTCTTCACGTCCTTTTCATACCTCACCGATATATCCATTGTTCCTCCGTTTTAATAATCTTCTTATCCCGCTGTCAGGGAACAAGCGGAGCCGCGTTCGAGTATCGCGCCCGCGGCGGGGCTCTGGCGTACCACGGCCCCGCGTCCGCTTATTTTTATCGAAATACCAAGCAGATTGAGGCGCCCCACTGCTTCGCGTAGCGGCAGTCCAACCACGTTTGGTACAGTGACCTTTTTGGAGAGGCCGGCACCGCCCATTGAGACCCGGATGATTTCCCCGGGAAAGACCTCGTCGCCCGCGGTCATGGATTGGCTGGCAGCGGTTTGCCCGCTGCCGCTGATGCGCACACAGACCCGCGCACGTTCCGCGCGCGCCAGCACCGAATCAGCGCACAGACCTGAGAAATCAGGGGCGCGAACCTTTTCCGTTGCGCCAGCGCCGGCTGCTACCGGGGTCTTGGCAAAGAAGCGCACACCATAGTCCAGTTCCTGGGAATGAAGCATACGCTGCGTAATTTTCCTGAAAATAGGGGCTGCCGCAACACCGCCTGAATGCACCTTGACCGGCTCGTCGAGCAGCACCAGGCAGAGCACTTCGGGCTCTTCAGCCGGAAAAAAACCCACAAAGGAAGCCACTATTTTGTTGCGCTGATACAGGCCGGTCGCAGGATCAATCTTTTCGGCAGTACCGGTCTTGCCTGCAATGGCAAGTCCATTGAGGCGCGCCTCGTACCCGGTCCCCTCCTTGTTCTCGACAACATTTCTGAAACAGGCAGTGAGCCGCTCCGCGGTCTTCTCAGATACCACCCGCCGGATGGGATTCGTACCCTGCTCCTGCACCACCTCGTTCTTTCGCTTTAAAAACCGGACCACATGAGGCGCAACCAGGACGCCCTTGTTCGCAATGGCGCTGTAGGCCGCTGCCAGCTGTATGGGAGTGACCGAGATCTCGTGGCCCATGGCAATGGTGACGAGGGTACGTCCGGACCAGCGGGAAAGCGGTTTGGCAAGCCCATTCTCTTCACCCGGAAGATCGATACCTGTCTTCTGGCCAAAACCAAAATCACGGATATACCTGAAAAGGGTCTCAGCCCCGACTTTGCTTGCCACTTTGGCAAAAGCGATGTTGCTTGAGACGGTGATGGCCTGCCTGAAAGTAATGTCGCCGTTTTTATGGGTGTCGTGGATATATTCGTCGAAAATTTTTAGTTTGCCATCGCCGGTGTGAAGGATGTCGTCCTCGGCAACAAGCCCCTCTTCAAACGCCGCGGCCGCGGTCACCAACTTGAAGGTTGAACCTGGTTCGTACACCTTGGCCACGGCGCTGTTCGCCCAGACCGATCTGTTTTCCGATATCCAGGCATTGGGATCGAAAAAGGGATAGTTCGCCATTCCCAGGATCGCTCCTGTACGCGGATGCATCACAATGGCCGTGCCCGATTTTGCTCCGGTGGATTCCACTCCTTCGCGAAGACACTCCTCCACGATCTCCTGGATGCGCGTGTCAATAGTGAGCGCAAGCGTATACCCGTCCTCAGGCTCTTTCCGGGGAAGTTCAAGGTCAAAAAGTTTCCGCTGGCGCGCGTCCTGCCGCACCAGCATCCAGCCGACCTGGCCGTAGAGGCTGCGGTCAAAACCGAATTCAATGCCCGCAAGGCCATAACCGTCGCGGCCCACAAACCCAATCACCTGACCGGCTAGGCTAGCGCGCGGATAAAAACGCTCTGTCCGTTTCTGGGATTCAGCGTCACGGTCCTTTTTCTTCACAGGTTTTTCAGGATCGTTGATCGCTTCGTAGGGAACGTCAGCGTTAATGGCAAGAGGCACGCCAATGGCGTCGACTATGGCGCCGCGGGCGGGAAAGAGGTTCATCCGCCGGGTGCTCTGGTTTTCACCAAGTTTGGCATAGTGCTGAAAATGGATTACCTGGACGTAGAAAAACCGGGACAAGACAACGCAAAAACCGGCCAGGAACAGGATGCGCAGCACCCTGAGCCGGCCCAGCCCTGCAAATGCAGCGTGAGCGCGCTTCAAAAAAACTCCCCTGGATAGAACTCAAACGTACCGGCGTGAAAAAAGACCCTTTATTCCCGTATCATCGCCAGTATCCCTCTCTGCTTGGGCAGGCCGGAAGTATTCACGAGAACGGCTATATCTTCCTGCGACGGATAGACCAGTCCGAGCTCGCCCTTTGCGATCTCCTCTATCCTGCCGCGCTTTGAGAGCACCTCTTTCCTGTACCGGTACATGATGTTGACCGTGTTACCCTGAACAACCGCCTGTTTCAGCATTTCATCAGTCTTCAACATTTGCGTTATCTTCGATTTTTTCCATACGCTTACCATGGGCAGCATAAACAGTGAAAGCACCAAAATCAGAACAGCTGCAATGGTGCTCAAGCGTATCCTTTGTTTCATAGTTTCTCCGCCACGCGCAAGCGAGCGCTCCGGGCGCGCGGATTGCGCTCCTCTTCAGCCGGAGAGGGCCTCACGGGTTTCCTGGTCAAGCGTTCCATGGTCTTGGGAACATGTTTTTCACCAGGAAGCAGCCTGCTTCCATGACCGGTCGTTTCTGAAAGCCGCACAAAAGCCTGTTTGACCAGACGGTCTTCGAGCGAATGATAGGAAATGACCGCGAACCTTCCGCCTGGCCGCAGAAGCTGCGGCACCGCTTCAAGCGTCTGTGAAAGGGCCGCCAGTTCCCCATTGACCGCAATCCTGAGCGCCTGAAAAATACGCGCTTTGGCTTTAATGTCACCCCTGCACACTCCTGCGACAATGGCAGCAAGCGCGCCGGTTGTCTCAATAGGGCCTTGTGTGCGTGCGGCAACAATGGCGCGCGCAACAGCCGCGCTGCGCGGTTCCTCGCCAAGCTCCCTGAAAAGCCGGTGCAATTCGCTTTCAGAAAAGGTGTTTATTACCGTATAGGCGGGAGCGTCTTTTGCAGCGTTAAAACGCATATCAAGAGGCCCGGAATGTGAAAAGGAAAAACCCCGGCTGGGGTCGTCGATCTGCCGCGAGGAAAGTCCCAGGTCGAGAAGCACCCCCGCAAAGAGGCCAAGGTTATAATCATGCGCAACCGCGGGAAGGGTCTCAAAACCCGCGTTTAAAAGCAGGGCGCGGCTGCTAAAAGGTTCGAGCCTGTTCCGCGCAGCGGAAATCGCGGCCGGGTCTTTGTCCAGACCAACAAGCCGTATCTCTGGAAAATGGCTGAGAAGCGCATGGGAGTGGCCGCCCCCTCCAAGAGTGCCGTCAACAACCACGCCATTTTTCACTGTTGAGAAATATCCCATAATCTCTTCCACTAGCACGGGAATGTGGTAGCTATTTTCACCCATTGTCCGTTTTTCTGATCTTCTCCATCGCCCGGTAGAGGGTGGTATCGTAGGGCGTGGCCTCTGTGCCATCGAGGTGACTGGTCCACCGTTCCGGGTCCCAGACAAGCAGTTTATCGCCCTCTCCCACAATGGTGACCACCTTGCCGATTCCAGCCAGGCTTTTCAGCTTATGAGTAAGCGCAATGCGGCCCTGACCGTCGAGCACCGCTTCCTTCAATGTACCCAGGATGCGATGGATGAGCAGGGTATTTTCGCGGTCCATGGGCAGCTTTTGCAATTCGTTCCAGAACACCAGCCACTGGTCCTTGGGAAAGGCAAAGAGACATCCTTCGACTCCACGGATAATAATAAAGGTGTTTTCCGCTTTTTCAGCAACTGCTTTTCTAAGGATGGCAGGAATAGAAATTCTACCCTTGTCGTCAATACTGATGCCTTCGAATGTTCCGAATAATGTTGCCATATTAATTATTAATTTGGGAATTTTTGACACTACTCCCCATTCTTTCCCATTTCATACCACTAACATAAGCAATTTATTTAAATGGTGTCAAGACTTTTTTACATATAAACACAATAAAATTAACGATTTAGACACATCCACCCTGTTGTGGTTTTCATTTTTAAACATACAGCATATTGTATACCCTCCATTCCTCGACCACAACGGTTACCCGATTAACCAAAATAATTTACATTTTGATTTTATTTTCCCATTGACACGATCTAGCCAGGATAGTTAAATTATGCTTGTTCTTTTTGAACTATTTTCGTTTTGAGGAGGCTTTTAATGAAAAAAATGGCCATTGTAATCATCAGTGCGTTCTCGCTTTCGCTCGTGTTCAGCGCATGCGGAAAAAACCCTGAAAAAACCGGCGACGCGTTCCTTGCCGCTGCCGAGAAAGTCAAGGACCCGCGGACCAGGGAAGAACGGGAGAAAAAAGCCTATCTGAAATACATTGAAGCTATCAATTTTTATACAATCAAGGGCAAGGAGATTCCGGTTTCACTCAAGGAAAAATACCTGAAACTCACCCTTGCAAAGCTCAACCGCGAGTTCAGCCGGTACTCAAAAAACGCGGAAGAGGCGAACCTGGAACAGATCGGCCTCTGGCGCGAAGACTTCACCAAATTCCTGCCGGGCATAAAAGACGAGGAATTACTGAAAGGATATTCCCAGTTTTTACTTGAATTCGCCAATCCCGATCTCATGGACCTCAAGGATGTCATTAAAGTCCTGAACGAGGTGATCTCCCTCCAGGTTCTCGCCTCCCAGGCAAAAGAGAAAATGGCCGCCATAAACGCCAAGGTCTCAAGCGGTCTGTGCGACGAAGTGACCGCAATGATGGAACAGGAAAAAGAGGGGCTCAAGAAAAAGACCGATGCGGCAAAGGAAGCCCTGGTTTTTGCCGAATACAAGGCGCTTCTTGCACTAAAAAACGATCCCTCCAGCAAGCGGGCGCGCGAACAGGTATCAACCCTGCGTAAACTCCTTGTCGACACCTATTCCGGATACGAAAAATTCGGATCAAACCTCGATCCGGAAATCGACAAATACGACATTTATCTGAGCGTTCCCAAACAGAAAGTGTCGCCCAAAGGCATTTCCATGGAAGTGGCGCTGTGGAACCTCACCGCAAACCCCCTCGAAGTGCGCAAAGACTATTTTTTCCTGGTCACGGAAAACAACGACACCATCAAAGCGTCTGACGCCTCGAAATTCCACAAAATCACCGTGGATACCAAAACCGATACCGCGCAGATGGTCATCTTTGATTTCCCCGTAAGAGAGACAAAAGTCAAAAACCTGCTTTTTAACAACGGTACAAAGATCTCTGAGAAATTTTTTGAATAATAGCAGTACGTAGGTTGAGGAAAAATACCGGGTCCTTCACACGATCCGGTATTTTTTTTTACCGCGCCATTCCCTGCCTGCAATTCATATCTTTTTAAAACCCTTTATTCAAACCTGAGCAGACCCAGATAGGGAGCCTTGGACGCCTCACCGCTGCGGTCCGCCCAACCCGATTGGTTGGCTTTGGCAAAAAAGGCCTGCCAGCCATGGTCACCATACTTTCCATAGGACCGTGCAATATTGAAGCTCCAGAGATCGCCTTTCTTAACCGGCGTTGTGCAAAAAAGTTTTACCGGGATTTTGTATTCAGATATAAAAAACCGCTCCGGTATGTTTATCCGCGACTTCACCGTCAATTTTTTCGTGCTATTCCCCGCCGATACGACAGCCATTCCAAGGCGGCCAGGGTCTGCAAAAAAACCAACATATTCGTTTTTCAAAGGATCAAACGCCCTCAAGCCGTTTGTGTCCGGCAAAAAGGCCTTGATAATGATATAGATATTGCTTGCATTATGGCGAATTTTAAAAAATACACTGTCGGAGAATCCTGCTTTATATTCCCGAAAAGGAATCCATGCGCTCTTTTCCCAAAGCGTATCGTCTTCTTTCCCATCTATGACCGGCGTTGGACCATTGCCCAGGGAAATGGAGGTGCATAGCACAAAGGGGAGGTGTGGGTTCTGGGGCTTGCTGCCGGTAAGGGCATAGACCTCTTTTGCGGCCATTATCTTATGAGTCTCACTGGGTGATCCGGCAAGGACTTGTTCAAAATATTTGAGCGCTTCTTTTTCCTTGCCCTGGACCTCACATATTCTCCCTTTCCTCTGCAAAATGCCAAAGAACATTTCTTCACGGTAAGGGTGAGTCAATGGAATATGTTTCATTGCGCTATCGTAGAGATCGAGCGCCGCGGTCAAACGCCCTGTGCAATACAATTTCTCTGCTCGCATCAAAGGTTGGACAAAACGGTCCGCTTCCCTCTCTGTCGAATCGGCCAGGTCCGCGTGTTTCAGGTAAACCGGCTGGGTCCAAGCTCTAAGGCTGTCGCTGTCCGTAATGCGTGCGCGTACATAAATTTCGCCCGTGTCTAATGATATTTCAGCCTCCTGCCCATAGACGCTTGTAAGGGTGCGGCCATGCGTACCTATGAATTCTATGTGCGCTGGTTTTTCAGACGATACGCGAAAGGTGTTTTGTGTCGCTTCTATTGATTTGAACAAAGGGCCCGTAGACCCATAACAAAGTCCTTTTTTCAATGAACGCAGTATTTCCCCGGCGGAAAGATCCCTGGTCTTGACCATAATAAAAGCGCGGCCGATCCTTGTTGTATCAATGTTGTGCGCGTCGTCTCCGGTAAGGGCGAATATCCGTTTGCCCGCAGTAAGCAGGGAATCCCACATTTTCTCGGTAGAAGGATGAAGGGAGTCACCCATATTGTCGCCGTCTTTCCCTTCGTTGATCAGTTCAAAATGGGTCACCCCGGAAAGTGCCATAAGGTCATACGTGCTTACACAAAAACGCCAGTCCGGATGGTTGATTGAAATAAGCGCATTGGCGGACCGCGCCAGATCGAGCATATTTCTTAGATACAGGAACGGATGGATGAATTCAAGGGAATCAAAAAGGGTCCTGGTCATACAAAACACATTGGCATGTTTGTTGAAGGAGCATGATACTTCTTCGCCCGTTAGGACCAGGAAGTTTGGTAATTGCATGGTTTTCAGGGATTCGGCTTGAAACGTCGTAAGAAAATTATGGTCTGTAATAAACAAGAAGTTGTATCCATTGTCTTTGTACCAGCGCACCATGGTTGCTGGCGGCTGCCTGCCATCGCTATTTGTCGTGTGCGTATGAAGGTTGCCCTTGACCCATATCATTTCCGTTGGCAAGGACGCTGAAAATAATACCAGGGAATGCAAAAGCATTCCAAAAAACACGAGAAAAGACGCTTGTGATTTTACCATAGTGGTCTCCCTTAATCTATGCCATTATTTCCTGATCTTCCTGATAAGCGAAACGGTCTTCCAGAGCGGCCATTCGACAAGAAGCAGAAGCAGCGCCAGGAGTATCCGGCCCGGATGGATGGTAACCCTGCCGCGGACTTCCAGATCAAAACGTTTTTTTAAAAAATCAGTTTCAACAACCAGGGCCTCGGTCGAAAAGGGAAGCGAATATTTCAAGGCATAATACCTTCCCAGCATAATGCCGGTCTGCGCAGGATCTCCTGCGCCATAGATCACCCGTCCCCTAAAAATCTTGAGTCGCAGTGAGAAAAGCAGCCGTTTGAGAAACCTGGCAACAGCCAGCGAAAGTTTCTTTAAAAAGCTGCCATCTAAAAGACCTTTAAAAAGCACCCCAAAATCCAGTTTTCTGGATTCTTTCTTCTTCTTTGTTTTTTTCTCAGCCTTATCCTTAACCTTAACCTCAGCCTTAATACTAGCCTTTTCCTTCGGAATCACCAACCGTATCAGTTTAAAAATTGAGACCCTGACCTGGACTTCTTCCTTCTTTATGAAGGTAAACCAGACCGGTATCCTGAAAAAGACCAAAAACAGGGCCAGTACGGCAAGAATGATGGCAAGTGTCATGCCAGGATAATATACATTTTTAGCTTTAATTTATTGGCATATAAATGCTATATTATGAACCTTTTGCAGTATGTCTGAGCACTATATCATTGCGATCGACGGTCCTGCTGGTTCTGGCAAATCCAGTACAGCGGCCATTATCGCCAAAGAGCTCTCCATAGTGCATCTGGACACCGGCGCCATGTACCGGGCTTTTACGCTGGCAGCGCTTGAAAAAGGCGTTCCAGTGTCCAACCGGGAGGCGCTTATGGCTCTTTCACAGAACATCCGGATCTCATTTACACGAGAAGAAACCGGGGGACAGAGAATATTCCTCGATGGCAGGGACGTTACCACCGCGATAAGGAGCGCACAGGTGACGAGCGCCGTGTCCGAATACTGCGCTGTACCCGAGGTACGCGAATTCATGGTGCACAAGCAGCGTGAAGCGGTCCGGGACACGTCGCTGGTATGCGAAGGCAGGGACATCGGCACTGTGGTCTTTCCCCGGGCAGCGTTCAAATTCTTCCTCACCGCCTCAATCAACGAACGGACACGGCGGCGCATGCGCGAGCTTGCGGCAAAAGGCGTTGTTGTTGACGAAGAAACGGTGAAACAGGATATCGAAGAACGTGACCGCAGGGATTCGACCCGCACGATAAGCCCTTTGCGGCCCGCCGGCGACGCGGAAATTGTCGACACCACGGACATGACACTCGTGCAACAGGCCGGATATGTAATCAATACGGTAAAAAACAATAAAAAATAAAGGAACAGACACATGGAAGAACAAAACCTTAAAGTACTCTATGGCACCGAGGAGGACATGGCCGAAATCCTCGCTGCCGAACGCGAAGACCGCAAGGCCCCGCCCACCGAAGAGGCCCTGGCCCTCTACAAGGTCTCCATGGCTAACATTGAAGCGGGCAAGGTCATCAAGGGCAGAGTTGTCAAAAAGACCAAGAACGACGCCTATATCGACATCAACTTCAAGTCCGAAGGCACCATAGCTCTTTCGGAGTTCAAGAGCTCCGATGAGGTGAACGAAGGCGACGAGATAGAAATCTATCTCGAGGAACTCGAGAACCGCGAAGGCGCCATAGTACTGTCAAAACAGCGCGCTGATTTCGCCAAGGTCTGGGAGCGCATCAAAATCATCCACGAAAACGGCGAAATAGTAAAAGGCCGCGTGGTCAAAAAGATCAAGGGCGGCGTAGTGGTCGATGTACTCGGTATCGACGCCTTTTTACCCGGGTCGCAGATCGACCTGCGCCAGATTCCCGATCTCGATTCCCTCATCGGCAGGGAGCTCGAGCTCAAAGTCATCAAGGTCAACAAACTCCGCCGCAATATCGTGGTTTCGCGCCGCGTGGTCCTGGAACAGGAACGGGAGAAAATGCGCGACATCATCATCAGCGACATCCAGAAAGGCCAAATTCGCAAAGGCATCGTCAAAAACGTCACTGATTTCGGCGCCTTTATCGACCTGGGCGGCGTGGACGGTCTGCTCCACATCACCGACATGTCATGGTCCCGCATCAACCATCCCAGCGAGAAAGTGCAGTTGGGACAGGATATTGATGTAAAAGTGCTCGATTTCGACGACAACAAGGAGCGCATTTCCCTTGGCCTCAAGCAGCTCGAACCACACCCCTGGGAAGGCATCAGGCACAAATATCCTGAAGGCTCCCGCGTGCGCGGCCGCATTGTCAACATTACGGACTACGGCGCGTTCATGGAACTGGAAAAAGGCATTGAAGGGCTCATCCACATTTCCGAGATGTCCTGGACAAAACACATTAAGCATCCATCCAAGGTGGTTGAACTGGGCAAGGATGTTGAGGCCATGGTCCTCAAAATCGACGAGGACAACGAAAAAATATCGCTGGGCCTCAAGCAGACCCAGGCAAACCCGTGGGACACCATTGACGAGCAATTCCCCGTAGGCATGAAGGTGAAGGGGCAGGTACGCAATGTTACCGCCTTTGGCGCCTTTGTCGGTCTTACCGAGGGCATCGATGGTCTGGTCCATGTGTCCGACCTCTCCTGGACCAAAAAGGTGAAACATCCCTCCGAGGCCCTGAAGAAAGGCGATGAAGTGGAAGCCATTGTCCTTTCTATTGACAAGGATAAAAAACGCATTTCACTTGGAGTCAAGCAGCTCCAGGACGACCCCTGGAACCAGTTGGCCGACAAATACGGCATCGGGATCGACGCGACAGGGAAAATCACCCGTCTGCTCGACCGCGGCGTCATCGTCGAACTCGAGGAAGGCGTCGAAGGCTTTGTGCCAGCCAATAAACTGGGCAAGGGCGAAATCGAAAAGCCCTCCGAGGTCTTTGCCGTTGGCAACGACTTGCCGCTCAAAGTCATTGAATTCGACAAGGAAAACAGGAAGATCACGCTTTCGGTCGACGATTATTTCGCGGGACGCGAGGAAGCTGATCTGCAGGAGTACAAGAAAAAGTACTCTGATACCGGCACCACGCTGGGCGACCTGTTCAACTTGAAGGATATGGCGGGCAAAACGGAAGATACAAACCAGGAACAGCAGTAATTTTCACACGGAGAATACCCAATGAAAAAAAAGAAAAATACGCCTGAAAAGAAGAAACGCTGGACCTCAAAGCAGCGCAGGGAAAAGAGAATCAAGGACAACAAGCCGCACGAAAAAAAGCGGCTCGACATCCAGCTCAAGGCCCGCCGCGAATTTCTTGAGGCCCAAGAAAAGCGGAAAACGGTCCGCGCCGAGAACAAGCAGAAGCTTATCGAGAAAGGCGTGCTCAACGCCGATGGTTCGCAGAAACCAGCAAAGCCCAAGCCCAAGAAGGAAGAGGCTGCTCCGGTGACTGAGGCCCCGGCCGCCGAGGCGCCGCAGGCCTGACCAAGAAAGATCTCAGGAAAACAATCGCTTGTTTTATTACAAGGGCGGGTCTTTAAATCCGCCCTTGTTTTTTCTCTTGGTTCAAAATATCACCACTATGAAACGAGCATAAATTAATATATATTAATAGTGATGCTTATTTTCCCCATCGCGCATATCAACGTTTCCCAGAACTTTCTGGGTTCTGACGGTTTCTATTAAACATCCGTCCTCCTCTTTCGTTTTAATCATTTCAACAACCATTGTGATGTTCCCGGCAGATACGGGTGCATCCTCTCTTTAAGCTGTGGAGGATACCATGACTGAAATCATCGGCATGTGCGCAATGATAATAACTATTATCTATTCCTGCTTCGGCCTTCCTGTTCAATACATTAAAAATTACAAAAGGAAATCTACTGACGGAGTATCCCTGGTCTTCGTTCTCTCCTGCACACTCACCATGCTTATGTGGTGTCTATACGCCTGGACAAAAACGCCAAAGGACTGGTTTATACTGGGGTCCAATATTCCGGGATTTGTTTTTGCGTCTGCTTTACTGACGCAGTTCTGGATATACCGAAAGCAGCAAACTGATTAATAGCGCCGCTCCGTAATACCTTGTTTACTAAAAATTATTGATTTCCTTGAATTGAATATGTAATCTTCAACCTATGATAGAGGGCAATTTCACACCTCAGGACAAGTGCGAATACATCTTCAATACGGCGCACTACCGCCCCTCTAGCGGCATACGCCACGTACGCCGCAGACTGGGCAAACTCAAGGTCTACATAGTCCTGGTCATTATCTCCATTGGCGGAGGAGCGGGCGCCGTGTATCTGCCCAAATTCCTGACGCCTGCGGAAGACCAGGATAGCCTCGGAAGTCTCAAGGACCCTGCTGATCTCATGGAAAAAGTGAAGAACAATCCCGCCCTGTTCAAACAACTGAAAGAACAATACGGACGCTGAACAATGAACTGGACTTGGTTTGTTATTGGCTTTATCTGCATTCTTGTCGCGGCTTCAGCCGTGTTGGGACTCTATTTCTATGTCTCAAACAAGAAGGTCCTCTTCCTGAACAAATTGGGCAGCCAATACATGACATGGGAGATATGGGACCAGGCCCTGCAAGCGTTTGAGAAGGCGCGCCATTGCGATCCCAACCATTACCTGGCATATTACAACATCGGGTATGTTTTGTATTTTGGGAAAAAGGTCCATGGCCCTGCGCTCGAGGCATTGGACCGCGCACTGGTTCTTAACCCGGATTTCGCGGAAGCCCACTATGCCAAGGGCCACCTTCTGTATTATGCCAGACACCTGTCTGAGGAGGCTGCCAGGCACCTTGAAAAAGCCGCGGCACTGGATCCGGCCATGGCCGGACCATGCAACACCCTCGGTCTTATAGAATCAGCGGCCAACAACTGGGAAAAAGCGTTGGAGTATTTTGAAGAGGCTGTGCAGCGCTCAAGCGAATACGCTTCAGCACATTGCAATATGGGTATAGCGCTTATAAGCCTTAACCGGTCTTCCGAAGCTGAAAAGGCCTTCAGACACGCTACTGCGTTCGCTTCGGCCAACGCGGCCAATTTCATCAACCTGGGCAATGCGCTGGGAATGGCGGGCAAAGCAGAGGAGGCCATTGCGGCCTTTGAAACAGCGCGAAAACTGGATCCCAACAACGCCTCCGTGCATTTCTGGCTTGGCGCCCTGCTGCTGAACAGCAGCAAGACGCAGGAGGCTGTCAGGGCGTTGAACGAAAGCCTTGTCCAGCGCGAAGACCAGGCCTTCTGCCATTATAACCTTGCGCTTGCATACGAGAAATTGAACCTGGCCCAGGCCTCCAAACGCCACATGGACCGGGCCATTGAGCTTCATCCTGAGATAGCCGGAGACCTTGAGTAAGAAAGGGCGAACCCATGGAAAACGCCGAATTCCTGAAATCCATTTCCCTCTTCAAAGATCTTGACGACACAGAGACCAGGGCAGTGCTGGCCCTGGCAAAGCAGCGGCAGCTTGGCAAAGGCGAGGTTCTGTTCGACGAAGGGTCAGCGGGCAACGAGTTCTACCTTGTTAAAAGCGGCAAGGTGGCCATATATAAAAAAGTCGCTGGCGGAAAAAAACGCAACCTGGCCAACCTGGGAATCGGGGCCATTATCGGCGAACTTTCCCTCTTCGACTGCTCTGCCAGGTCGGCCATGGCAGAGGCCGCTGAGGAGAGCGTACTTGTGGTCTTCGAAATCGGCCCCTTCCGTGAATGCCTTGAGAAACTGCCCGCCATGGCCGTAAAATTCCAGCACCAGATTATTCTGACTCTCTGCTCCCGCGTGCGCGACACCAATGAAAAACTGAACCAAAGCGTGCTCTGGGGGTTCAAGGCCCAGGTGTAGGCTTCATGATCCGGCGGCTTCTGTCCCGACGGACAAAGAATGCATGTTGTCGTTTTTAACCGGACACTACTGATGAAGTATAAAAAAATACTGGGTGTCTTCCTGGGCCCGTCGGAAAACCTGCCCCTCGAGAACCGGCTATTCAACGCGGTCACGCTCTGTGCGGGAATAGCAGGGGCTTTCAGCAGTGTTTCAGATTATACTGCCGGCCATAATGACCGGTTGGCAGAGAAACACGGCCCTGTTCATTACTGGCGCAGCAGGTATAATACTGTATATCATTGAATCGTCGCATCCGGAACTGCCGAGTCAATTTGCAGACAATAAAAAACAAATCGGCGACATCTTTTTCACCGCGCTCATCTTCGGTACAGGTTTAGGAAGGGATATTGGAACCAGATTGAATCATATATTGGGAACCATACGGATGCCCAGTTCAGCCATGGTATCTGCCCCGAATGCGCTCGGAAATTATACCCAAAATTATTCAACCAATAGCAGCCGCTGTTTAAAGAATAAACAGGACGTTTTCTTTTACGCGTCCCGTCCCAGCCAGACATTCCCCTCTCCGGCTATCTCGCGCAATTGAAAAAGGAAAACCTTGCTGTTCCCCACTTTAAGAGCGGCTGAACGGACCGCGTATTCATCGCCCGCGCCTGTGGCAAGGTGGAGGATAAAGACATAGGGGCCGGGATGCGCCTCGCCAATGGCCTTGACCCGTTCAAGGATTTGGTCCGTGATGTCCGCGGTCTTGAGACGCACGTTCACCGACCGGGTGAGCTTGTCGCGCGCCTCAGCAGCGGGCATAATCCGGTCAGCAATAATCTTGGGACTGTTCTCATTCGACAAATCGAGCGTGCCGCTGACCAGAATGGCGGTGTCCGCCTGTACATAATCACCCGCGGTTTCGTATATTGATGAAAAGACCAGCACCTCAGCCGGCCCGAAAAAATCCTCGATCTGGACAAAGGCCATGGGCTTGCCCTTTTTGTCAATAATGCGCCGTATCGTGGTCACCATGCCGCCGGCAACGACCTTTTCCCCGTTCCGCCGGGTCTTCAGGTTTTCAACACCCAATCGTGTGGTGGTAAAACCGCGTATCTCGTCCTCAAAATCCATAAGAGGATGGCCCGAGACATAAAATCCAATGATTTCCTTCTCCTTCTTGAGCATGTCCGCAAATGGCCAGGGATCGACATCAGGAAGTTCGGGTTCCTGGACCAGCGCGGCGGTTTGCTGACCCTGGCCCTGGTCAAAAAGCGATGTCTGGCCGTTTTCACGGTCACGCTGGGCCGCTGCGCCGAACTCCATGGCGCTTTCGAGGCCCGCGAAAAGCTGGGCTCTGCTCCCTTTCAGTCCGTCCATGGCGCCGGAGAAAATAAGCGCCTCGATCACACGTTTGTTGACAACTCGCATATCTAACCTGGCGCAGAATTCGAACATAGTGCGGGCCGCCCCAATATTGTCGCGTGCGGCAATAATGGCTTCAACAGCGCCCATACCCGCGTTCTTGATAGCGCCCAGGCCGAACATGATCTCCTGCCCGCCAATTGCGCGAAAATCGGTCTGGCTCTTGTTAATGTCTGGCGGCAGCACCTTCATGCCCATGCGCTTGCATTCGGCCATGAGCACCACCACGCGGTCGATGTCATTGAGTTCGGAGGTCATGTTCGCGGCCATGAATTCAGCCGGATAGTGCGCCTTGAGCCAGGCGGTCTGGTAGGCCACATAGGAATAGGCCGCGGCGTGCGATTTATTGAATCCATACTGGGCGAATTTCTCGAGTAGTTCGTATATTTCGACCGCAAGCTGCTCTTTTATCCTGTTTGCTTTTGCGCCAGCGAGAAATTCGGCTTTCATTTTCGCCATTTCCTCGGGCTTTTTCTTGCCCATGGCGCGCCGCAAAATATCCGCTTTTCCCAGCGTAAACCCGCCTATGATCTGCGCGATCTGCATTACCTGTTCCTGGTAGACAATAATGCCGTATGTGTCCTTGAGGACTTGTTCGAGGCTGGGATGATAGAAGTTAATCTTCTCGCGCCCGTGCTTCCGGTTGATGTACGCGGGAATGTTCTCCATGGGACCAGGCCGGTAGAGGGCGTTCATGGCAATGATGTCTTCGATGTTCGTGGGCTTCAGCTTGCGCAGGTATTCCTGCATGCCTTGCGATTCAAACTGGAAGACACCCACGGTTTCGCCCTTGGCAAAAAGCTCAAAGGTGCGGGGATCATCCAGGGGCAGGCCATCGATGTCGATTTTTGCCCCATGGTTGCGTTCAATCTGTTTCACCGCTTCTTCGATGACCGTGAGGTTGCGCAATCCCAGGAAGTCCATTTTCAGAAGGCCCACGGATTCGACATGGTTCTTGTCGAACATGGTGACAAGCATATCGGTGTCCTTCTGGATGTAAAGCGGCGAGTAATGCATCACGTTTTCAGGCGCGATGATGACGCCCGCGGCGTGCACGCCGGGCTGGCGCTTGAGCCCCTCGAGCGTACGCGCGATCCGTATCCATTTCCTGTTGAGCTCGCTGCTCTCTAACGCTGTTTTGACCTCGGGAATGGCAATAGCATTGTCAAGTTCGACGTTGGGCCCATTGGGAATGAACTTGCACAAGGTGTTCACCTCGGCAAGAGGGATATCGAGGACCCTGGCCACATCGCGTAAAACACCCTTGGCGTTCATGCTTCCCAGCGTGCCTATCTGGCAAACGCAATCCTTGCCATATTTATCTATCACATATTGGATGACCCGGTTGCGGTCTTTGTCCGCGAAATCAACGTCAATATCCGGCATGCTGACGCGTTCGGGATTAAGAAAACGTTCGAAAAGCAACTGGTGTTTAAGCGGATTAACTGCGGTTATGCCGATGCAATACGAGACAAGGCTGCCCACACACGAACCGCGGCCCGGTCCCACCAGAATGCCCATGTTACGCGCGGCGCGGATAAAATCCCACACGATAAGCATGTATCCCGAGACCTTCATCTTCTTCATGACCTCAAGCTCAAAATCGAGACGTTCCTTCAGTTGCGGCGTCTCGTCCGCGGACGCCGCGGGAAAACGCTGGGCAAGGCCCGCATGGGAAAGGTGCGCCAGGTATTCATCGTCATCGGCAAACCCCTGTTCGCGCGGCGCGGACGGCCAGAAGTATTTTTTATCGAGTTCCAGGTTCACGTTGCAGGCCTCAGCTATCTTCACGCTGTTTTCAAGCGCTTCAGGAACATGCCCGAAAAGCGTGTGCATTTCATCGTAGGTCTTGAAATAGAGCTGGTCCGAGGTAAACCGCATGCGGTCAGCGTCCTTGACCAGTTTTCCGGTCTGGATGCAGAGCAGCGCATCGTGCGCCTCGACGTCTTCGCGGTTAAGATAGTGGGTGTCGTTGGTGGCAACCAGTGGAACTTGTTCCGCTTTTGCCAGCGCCAGCAACTGATCGAGCGCCTTGATTTCGTCCTCGATACCGTGGTTCTGCAGCTCTATGTAAAAATGGTCCTTGCCAAAAATAGCGAGGAACTCATGGAGCGCGGCGCGCGCGCGATCCATGTTGCCCAAAAGGCATTGGTGGGATATTTCGCCCTGGATACAAGCGGAAAGGCCAATGAGCCCCTCAGCGTGCTCCCGTAGAAGCTCCTTGTCTATACGCGGCTTGAAGAAGAACCCCTCGATATAGGCGCGGGACGCGAGGGTGATCAGGTTGTGATACCCGGTCTCGTTCCGCGCCAAAAGGATGAGATGGTCGTATTTGCGGCTATCCTTGGCATAGGTGCGGTTGAACCTGCTGTCGGGCGCCACGTAGACCTCAACGCCAAGAATGGGTTTTATGCCCGCCTTTTTCGCCTCTTTGTAGAACTCGATGAGGCCGAAAAGTCCGCCATGGTCGGTGATGGCCACAGCCGGCATCTTGTATTTTGCCGCTGCGGAAACCAGGTCCTTGATGCGGACCGCGCCGTCGAGGAAGCTGCAGTCGGTATGGTTATGAAGATGGACAAAGGGTTTAAACACCGTATCAGTCCTCCCCGACCCGTACTTTGGCGATATCGTCGATCTTGATCTCGATAGGTTCGCCATTGACAATGGAATGCCCGGTCATGCGTGGCTCGGAAACATGTGAAATGAGTTCGCGGGGAACAATGGTGATATGCTGCTCGCCAACCCCCTTGAGTTCGATCTCGAGCCCGCTGCCCATAAGTATGGAATAATTGATGACATGGATGAGTTCGTGATAGGGAAGGCTTTTCAGTTTTCCCCCGTATTTCCCATTCACCTTGCCGGAAACGCGGATGGTTTCCTCCTTTTCCTCGGGCACAATGAATTCATCCTCGCTTTCGCGGACCTTGCCAGAAAGATACTCGTCGAGGATGGTCCCCTGGCGCTCACGCTGCGCTCCCTGCCGGCGGCTGTCCTGGAAGGGCTTGGGTGAAAGGCCCAGCCGCGAGAGGATGGAAAAAACCTCGTTGTAATCAGAAGCGTTGATCGAAAACCCGGTTCCCGGCAGTTCTTCCCACTGGAACTTGGTGCCGGCGATGATCCGTTTGATGCGTTCGTGCAACTCGGCATTTTTGACCCTGAGGATAAAATGCATCTCAAAGGAAACGATCCCGTACGCGGCCAGCCATTCATTGAGCGAAAAAAGCACGTTCTGGGGAATGCCGCGCGGCGAGGTATGGGAGAGCAGCGGCCCGATGCGGCCGGGTTCAACGCCCCCGGTATCGAGGCCCGCGTACAGGCTCGCTTGGGTCAGTTTGAGCGTGAGCATGGCGTCACTCTTGACAATATCACATATCTGAAAAAGCGCGGCAAGGGTCTCCGGCTCAAGCTGGCGGGGTACTACTATCTCGAAATTGGGCATAATGGTAATGGACTCTTCCCGGTCAAGATGGGGAAGCGTGCCCGCGATCATCTCCGCGCCCCGGGTGGAAAGCGCCAGGCCTGAAACGCCCTTGTCTCCAATGTACATATCGATAAGACCGGTAACACGGAGCCGCTCTATAAAAGGCGGAAGCGCTCCGTTTCCACATGGTTCTCCGCCGCAAAAAAGCGCCGCGATATCGCCGCATAGGACCGGTTCCGGCCCTGCGCCGAGCACCGCGCACAGAAACCGCGATTTATCGTCGTTGTTCTCGGCCATCACAAAGTTGAGCCATTCGCGGCACCGTTCGTCGGCCCTGGTGACAAGCCACGTCTTGCCCTTTGGCGAAAGGTAGAAGCCGGATTCGTCCTCGTCAATGATATTTTTCCTGACAAGGAACTTGAATATGAGGCCAAAGAGGGAATCAAAGGCCCGGGGATCATAGGTCCCGAAATCCATGCGGTTCTCAAAATATCCGGCAATAGCGTCAAGGTGCTTCTTGTTGACCCTGCCGTCCTTGGTTTTTGACAGGCCGCCGCGCAACAGATACAGGGCAAGAAAGACCAGGTCCCTGAAAGCCGCGTCTCCGCAAGCAATGGGCGGCTTTTGGGTCTTGACGCGCCTGAGCGAACCATGGATGCCGGCAACCATCTCCTGACGCAGAAGCTGGCGGATCTCCTTAAACACAAAAAAACGGTAGGGCGCTGTCTTGACTCCAAAGACCAAGAGCTTGCGCTGCAGCCGTTCAAAGGCCGCCGAGGCCCGTTCGTCAGTCATCCGTTTGAGACGAGCGACCGCTTCCTGAATGGCGTCCCCTTGCCTGCCTTCGATGAAAAGGAGTTTGAAAAGCGCGTTCTCGTCTGGTCCCAAGTCAGCGACCAGTTTCTGGAGAAAGACAGGGTCCGCGTATTTTTTCAGCAGACTTCCCATCACTGTCTGGATAGAGATGATCTTGCGCTCATTGTCCTCGCCGCCATCAATGTCGGCGAGCATTTTTTTGGGCAGGGCAGTGAGATAGTCCTTGAATGTTTTTTCTTTTGACATGGTAGTTATGCGATGAAGAGGGTCGCGTCTCCGTAGCTTAAGAACCGGTACTGGCGCTTCAGGGCCTCAGTGTACAGGGAAAAAAGGTTTTCCTTGCCTGCAAAGGCCGCCACCAGCAGCAACAATGTCGATCTCGGCATATGAAAATTCGTCACTAGCGCGTTCACCACCCTGAAGGTAAATCCTGGCCGGATAAAAAGGTCTGACGCGCCCGCCGCAGGCGCAAGGGGAAAACAGGCAAGCGCCGCTGTTTCCAGTGTCTTTGCGACCGTGGTACCCACGGCAACAACGCGGCCGCCCTGCCGCATGGTCCGGTTGATTGTGTCGCACGCCTCCTTGTCAATGGCATACGCCTCTTTTTCCATGGCGTGTTCTTCCACACGCTCAACCGTTATGGGTCTGAAAGTGCCAAGACCCACATGCAGGGTGACGTACGCAAGGGAAACCCCCTTTGCCCTGATCCGGTTGAGCAGGGCCTCTGTGAAATGGAGGCCTGCGGTTGGCGCTGCCGACGATCCCTCTGTTTGCGCGAAAACAGTCTGGTACCGCTCGCGGTCCAATGCATCGGCATCGCGTCTGATATATGGCGGTAATGGAACAGCGCCGATGCTGAAAAGTTCCTCCCGGGAAGCCGAGAAGCGCATCAGGCGCTTGCCTTCGGCCAGCGAATCATCGAGCACTTCGGCGGTTATGTCATGATCGAAAAAAAGCCGCGCGCCTGTGCGCAGATTGCGGCCGGGCCTGCCAATGGTAATCCATTCGTTTGCATCTGTCTGTTGGAGCAGAAAAACCTCAGTTTTTCCACCGGTCGCGCGTCTGCCCATGAGCCGCGCGGGAATCACCTTTGTCCGGTTGAGCACCAGGCAATCGGCGGAGTTGAGAAAATCAACAATATCGGGAAAGGCGGCATGAACAATGGCGCCGCGGTCGCAAATAAGGAGCCGGGCATGGTCACGCTCCACAGCGGGCCGCTGGGCAATGCGGTCCTCGGGCAGGGCATAATCGTAGTCAGCAAGCGAGATCTGTTCCATAGGCATATTCTGGGGAACATAGTTTTTTTCCAGAGGAATTCTCAATGAAAGAATTGCATGGGAGAAGGAGAATATTTACGCTATAAACTATTAATTCTCCAATTATTTTTCAAATGTGACAGGTTTTGTCATATCTGGGCGGTATATTATTCAAGAGCCCAAGGACGACTAGAAAGTCATTGTCGGCATGATTGCCGCCCTGGGCGCAAAGAAAAGCGCAGCATGAGCACAGAATTGACCCCCACGCAGATCCGAAGCCTCATCTATAACATCCGCGGCAAGGCGGTCATGCTTGATAGCGATCTGGCAGAACTCTATCGCGTGGACACTTACCGCCTCAATGAAGCGGTCAAGCGCAATCGCAAACGATTTCCTGAAAATTTTATGTTTCAGCTCACGGAACAGGAGTTCAATTCTTTGAGATCGCAGATTGCGATCTCAAAGCCCGGCCGTGGCGGCCGCCGTTATATACCCTTTGTCTTTACTGAGCAAGGGGTGGCCATGCTATCTGGTATTCTGAACAGCGATATTGCCATCGAGATGAACATCAACATCATGCGTGCCTTCGTGCAGATACGCCGTCTTGGTCTTACGGTAGTGGAGATGAAACGCAAAATCGACACTCTGGAACAGAAGTACGATTATCAGTTCAAAATAGTTTTTGATTCTTTACGGTCGATCCTTGCACCAGAACCGAAAAACAAACGCCAGATCGGTTTCATTCAGAACAGAAAAAACTGATCCCCCATCCCTAGTTCGTCCGGAGGGCGGTACCCTTAACCCGCTTGCAAGTACATTCGCCCTGCTTCCTCCTCCGCTCTCTTTAAATATTCTGTACCTCCGCACCCATACACATCCTTCGGTAAACTCAGGGTGAGTCCCTGATACATGTATCACTTGATTTTGCAGTTTTATCATGGCACCTATCGCACGAATAATAATCATACATGAGCTTAATACATGAGCTTTTATAACATCTCCTGCAGTATTAACCATATCTCTTTATCGATCAATATGTTAGCGGTAATAAAACTTGACATCAACTATCGTAATGGCCAGCGTTAAAAATAAAAACTATGTCGCTCAAAACAGCATTTCCAGGGAGCCTGCTAAGTCAATACCAATTCATTCCGCTTGAGGAATCTGAGACCAGCATTTCGATCGGTGTTTCCGATGTTGCTGATATTCATTTATTTGAGCTGTTAAGCTTTTTATCAGGGAAAAAAATTGTACCAGTTTTTACTCCAGAATCAGAGCGTCGATTGGCTTTGTCCCGAATTCTACTTGACGATTCGAATGGCCATGCACAGGCCCTAAGCGGGAGAAAAGGTCCGCTTAATGGTCAATCCTCAAACACCGAGCCCCCCCATCCCCATAGCTATCAAGCTAATGTTTCCATCACATTGACAGTAAACAGATTACGTCATTTTGAATAGTTTCATATTCAGTTCCACTAATTGGTCCAGAGTTCGTTTTGCCTTCTGATAATTGGTGATCATTCTTTTTGCATCCGCCACTCTCTGTTTCTTGATATACACGGTCCTCGTTTTATTCCTCTCGCCTTTGTAGGTAAGAAGATAAGCCTCCCTTTTCCCTTCCCCTTTTTTCTTTTCACCCAAAACCACCTTATTAACCGTTCCTTTGAGCATTGCTCCAGCGCGATACAGGCAAGTCTGTGCCTTGGCGATTCTTAACTTGGTTCTTTCCTTTTCGTTTTGCATTACAATGCCTTTCTTTTGATAAATATAAGTATGTTATACTTATATAATATAACATAAAAAAGGGGGGATTGCAATGGAAATCGACATGTTACGTTTTTTCTCGAAAAGAGAGGTGGAGGCACTGGCCAGAGAAACAGCTCTTGTCGAACGGCGTTCGCCTATCACAGGAATAAAGTTTCTGCTCACCTTCACGACGGGACTTCTCAGCGTGCCGGACGGGACACTGGCCCAGCTCGCCGCCTTCCTTTCCTGCGCGTGCCAGACCGATGTTTCCGCTCAAGCCGTCGACGAACGAATCAACGCTATGGCTATGGAGTTCATGCGGCATTGTCTTCCATGATGTGTACCGCTGCAGAGGAATGTCTTGAAGGTGTCGTTATCAGTCTTCATAGAGCAATGCGGCAACTGCGGGTGAATGCCATGGCTTGGGCCAGCGCCAAAATGAAGGGGATCATAGCGCACGCAAATTTCATCGCCAAGCTAAAATGGAATATTGCAAGGCTATGCAAAAAACAAAACCAGAAGAACAAACAGATCATCGAGCATCTTCTAAAAGAGACGGTGGTATAGAATGAAAATCGAAAAAGTCAACCGACCAGATAGAATTAGCTTGATAGCTATGGGGGTCGAGCCCCCGGCGCGTTTTTGCTTCTTTTTGCGCGGTCAAAAAGAAGATTAAAAAGGAAAAGGCATGCATTGTGCATTTTCTTGGCCGCTGTTAAACATGAAACGTAAACAAAAAGCCGGATAAATAGTTTAATCGCGCACTAAAGCTGCAAGCCCTGCGCCAATGAGATTGGGGTTTTCAGCGGAAATAAATGAAATAGCCCGCTTGTCCTTGCCCAGCACGGCAGCAAGATGGCGTTCTATCCGTTTTTGATAGCCCTTGAGACCATAGAAGGTCGATCCATCAGCCATGATACCGGCAGGAGCGCTTTTCCGTTTTCCCGCACCTGTTTTAAGCAGCATAGCCGCAAGCTCGCAAGCGACAAAAAATGCGCTGCGCTCCACAACCCGTTCCATGACCGCACGGGTGAAAGTCTGGTCGCGGCTCTTTCCCTTTGTTGCAAGGGCGCGCGTGCAGGCGCCTGAAACGAGGGAAGGCGCGCTGAGAAAATGGGATACTTCTGTTGTGTCAAGTTCTTCAAGCGATAAAACTTTCTGGGCAAACAGCGGTGAAAGCATGCCTGTTGCCGCAGCCTGCCTGAGCAGCGCCAGCACAATAGGACCAAGGTATTTGCCTGAGATCATTTTTTCCGCTTTGTGGACGCCCGGAGCATTTGAGGTGTTGTCGAGGGCAATATCAATGGCGGTACGGGGAAAAATGTCGAGCGCGCCCATCTCCGTGTTGATGACCATGGCGTCCCTGCCAAAGGCGGCGCAATCCCGCGCGGAAAGTTTGGTGATATTTTCAACCTTCTCCACATACGCTATGTTGGTTCCTGTGCCTAATACCAGGCCGATCCAGCCGCTGCAATTGCGGTGAAGGCTCACTGCTTTGCCTCCCAGAAGCGCGGCCACGGTATCATTGACCACCGTGATGCAGTAATGGTCAGGATTCTTGGGAGAGAGCTTTTGCAAAAGGGAACTTCCGGCCATGGTGCCCACAATGCCCGCCTTGAGTTCCTTGGGCGCAAGCAGCACCTGGGCGTCGCATTGAGGGGTAATGCGTGCAGGATAGGAAAAACAGAAACCTATACTCCGCGACACGCTTTTTATCCGCCGGCACTGCGCGGCAATATCAGCGTAAAAACGGCCAGCATCCACATATCGGGCAGTACCGGGCATAGCGGTTTTCACCAGGCCGCGGATGAGCGGTTTCATGTCCCGCGTAAAACGCATGGTACCCACGCGCAGGTTCGATCCGCCTGCATCGATAATTATGATGTCACGTTCGAGTTCAGGATCTGAGAGACCCACAAAGGCGGGCAGCATTTTAAGGGAACTTTTTTTTCCCGTAAGACCGCGTTCCATTTCGCCACGCACTGCCGCGGCCAACCGGGGTCCGTTTGAAATGTCGAGGGAAAAGCCCGTTTTTTCGAAAAAGGTTTCCAGGTTCATTGGAAATCCAAAATAAAATATTTTACGAGGCCACGCCCATTGAAATATTTTATATTTTTGCACGGTAAATACCTTGTTCACCTGTTGAAAAAGGAGACGCACCATGCGTATTCTCATCCACAACAACTATCAGACCCTCAGTACATGGACCGCCCATTACATTGCAAACGAAATACTGGAGGCCCAGCCAACAGCTGATCGCCCCTTTATTCTCGGCCTGCCCACGGGTTCTTCGCCCATCGGCACGTATGTCGAACTGGTGCGATTGTATAATGAGAAAAAAATCTCCTTTAAAAACGTAATCACCTTCAACATGGACGAATACGTAGGGGTCCCCGAAGACCACCCGCAAAGCTACCACTATTTCATGCACCACCATCTCTTCAAACATATTGACATTCCCAGAGAAAACATCAATATACTGGACGGAAACGCTCCTGATCTCAATGCCGAATGTCTGCGTTATGAAGAGAAAATCGCTTCAGTAGGGGGCTTTACCCTTTTTCTGGGCGGCATAGGACCGGACGGCCATATCGCATTCAACGAACCAGGCTCGTCGCTTTCGTCCAGGACGCGCATGAAAACCCTCACCTACGACACAAAAGTGGCTAATTCTCGCTTTTTCAACAACGACACGTCGGCCGTTCCCAAGACCGCTCTCACCGTGGGCGTGGGCACGGTCATGGATGCACGCAAGGTGCTCATCATCATCAACGGGTACAGCAAAGCTCGCGCCCTGCAGAAAGTTGTTGAGGAAGGAGTCAATCACATGTGGACCGTCTCCATGCTTCAGCTGCACCAGCAGGGTATTATCTGCTGCGACGAGGATGCGACCCAGGAACTCAAAGTGGGCACGGTCCGCAATTTAAAGGATATTGAGAATAAAACGCTCAAAACGCTGCCGGTTCTGAAGCCGGAATAAGGAAATACCTGAATGGCCATTTCCCATGCCCAGGTCCGCAATGTCCGCTCTGCGATAAACACATCCGCCTTTCTTAAAGATGTGGCGCGCGCGCGCAAGGGCCTGTTTCCCACGCGTACCCTGCGGCGTTTGAGTACCGCAGAAATCCAGCAGCTTGAAAAACAGGGCAACACCTCACAGAGTAAAACCTGGGACAACATACGCGTTGGTCCTGGTTTTACCGCTGAAAACATCCGTAATACCGCCTTTCTCGGCAAAGCCGTGCTCGGTGCTTTCCGGGAAACAGTAATCATAGACGGCATCTGCTGTCAAAGCGGCATCTACAACGCCACCCTGGGCAATGTCCAGGTGGGAAACGGGGCCTTGGTACACGAAGTGGGGCTGCTTTCGTCTGTGGCGCTCTTTGAAAAAAGCGTTTGCATGCACTGCGGCACCATTGCCCACCAGGGTGAGTCATCGTTTGGAAATGGCCAACGTGTCAATATTACCATTGAAACCGGAGGACGCGCCATTCCGGTCCACGCGGACATGTCGCTCCAAAACGCCATCCATATCGCCACCCATAGGTCCGATGCGCCATTGCAGGCCGCCTATCAGAGTGCGGTAAAAGCCTATGCGGTGGCCGCCTCTTCGCGCTGGACCATTATAGGCCCTGGCGCGCGCATAAGCAACAGCGCATGTGTCAAAAACACTTTTCTGGGAGAGGCGGGGCTCATTGACAATGCCCTGCTGGTCGAGGAATCCACTATTCTGAGCAGCGTCAATGAGCCGTCCACAATAAACCATGGGGCGCTGGTACGCGCCTCGCTGGTTCAGTGGGGTTCTCTGGTCACCACCATGGGCATGGTCACAGAGAGCGTGCTTATCGAGCACGCGTCGGTCGAACGTCACGGTAAAGTATCGGCGTCAGTAATCGGACCGAACACGGCCATTGGCAGCGGCGAAGTCATCTCGTGCCTGCTTGGCCCCTTCATCGGCTTTCACCACCAGGCATTGCTCATCGCCTCGTTCTGGCCCATGGGAAAAGGCAATGTCAGTTATGGGGCCAATATCGGCTCAAACCATACGTCGCGCGCGCCTGATCAGGAAAACTGGATTGGTGAAGGCTTCTTCTTTGGTCTGGGGACCAACATCAAGTTCCCCGCGGACTTTACCCGCGCCCCCTTTTCACTTCTTGCGGCAAACTGCCAGACCTTGCCGCAACGGATATGTTTTCCCTTCAGTCTTATCAGTCCGCCCGCGGAAATCTTTCCGGGAATTTCGCCCGCCATCAATGAAATCAGCCCCGGATGGGTGCTGTCGGACAACATCTTCGCCATCAGGCGGAACGAGGCCAAATACCGCGCGCGCAACCGGGCGCAACGCACGCCCATTGAATTCGAGACCTTCAGGCCCGCGATCATCGATCTTATGGTCGAGGCGCGGGCGCTCCTTGACATACCAAACATCAAGGATCTATATACGGACAGAGACATCCCGGGCATAGGAAAAAATTTTATGAAGGAAGCGGGCAGAATAAAAGGCAGGGATGCGTATACCTTTTATATACGTCATTACTGCCTGCTTGGTCTATTGCGTAAAGTGGACTTCCTGCTCAAATCGGGAAAACGCGTGCCCGCCTCGCTGGTAGAGATACACGACCGCGACGATGCCCGCTGGGAACACGAACGGCTTCTCTTGCAGCGCGAGTTTCCCGGTGAAACCATGGCGCACTGTCTCTCCCTTCTCAAAGAGATGCAGCGGAAAATAGCCCTTCTTGTCCAAGCTTCGAAGGAAAAAGACGATGCGCGGGGACGCCAGATAATCCCCGACTACGCCGACGCCCACACAAGCGCCGATAAAGATCTTTTTGTAAAAGAAACATGGGCCGAGACCAGGGCGCTCTGCGCCGCAGCCGACCGTGCCAGCGCGCGCCTCTGATCCAGGGCTGGAAAAAAAGAATCTTTCCTTTTTTCAACCATAAATAAAAAAATTTTCCTATTGACACACTTAGCCGGAATAGTTTATAATAATTGCGTAATTTTTTACGAGCAAAGAGTGTTGATAAGTTGTTGGTAACGTCCAACAATCAATCACCTCTCTTTAAATCAAACAAATCTGATAAAAAAGGTGGCATTTTAGCTCTATGACCACAACTTATTTAATAATAATATCTTATAACGAAAAGCAGTCAACACATTTTAAAACAATAATCATAAGTAATTGTTTTTAACACACTTCTAATATCAATGAACACAACACAGAAAGATGTTGATAAGCTGTTGATAGATCAGCAAAAACCAATTCCTTGGGACACGGTACTAAAGAAGATCCAGCAAAAATCCGGCGACCTCGCATTTCAAACCTGGTTTTCACGCTTAACCCTTCATGCTGTCGTTGGAAAAATCGTTACTATCGCGGCGCCAAACACCTTTATACTCAATTTTGTCGAAAAAAACCACGCTATCATCCTGAAAAACGCCCTCTACGAAGCTACCGGACAGAACTTTGAAACCACTTTCATTGTCACCGATAATGCCGAAGACCAGAAAATAATTCAAACCATTGCCCATGAAATAAAAACCGTACGGTGCGCACCGCCTAAAAGCGCGCCGCAACTCAACCAGCGGTACTCGTTTGAAAATTTCGTCATTGGTTCAAACAATCAGTTCGCCTATACCTCTTCTCTCGCTGTCGCCGAGGCGCCCGGCCGGAAAAACTTTAACCCGCTCATCATCTACGGCAATACCGGTCTGGGAAAAACGCACCTCCTGCAGGCCATTGGCAATTTCGCCCTTTCCGAAGAGACCGCGGAACGGGTGCTCTATGCGCCCGCCATAAAATTCGTGGAAGATTTCATGAAGGCCATTGTCCACAAGACCAAATCGCCGGTCGAATTTCACCGCCGCTACCGCGACATCGACATCCTGCTCATCGACGACATCCAGTTTCTTGCCGGAAAGCCCGAAACGCAAAACCAGTTTTACCAGGTCTTCGAGGAACTCACCGCGAGGAAAAAACAGATCATAATCTCTTCCGACCGTCACCCGGATGAAATCAAGGAGATGAACGTGCGCCTGCTGAACCGCTTTTCCGGCGGCCTGTTGGTCGACATTCAGCCCCCGAATTTCGAGACAAAAATCGCCATATTGAAAAAGAAGGCTGAACAGGACGGTCTCTCGTTGCCTCCCGACGTGCTTGAGACCATTGCCACCTGTCCCACGGAAAACGTGCGCGAACTCGATGGCTTGTTGATAAAAATCATGGCGTACTCCAATTTCACGGGTCACGAAATCTCGGTTGATCTCATCCGCCAGGTGCTGGGCGAAACCGTCACCAGCATGCGAAACCCGGTCACCACGAGCGACATTCTCACCACTGTCGCCCTGGAATTCGGCATTTCGCGGAACAAACTCTGCGCCCTTTCGCGCGCGCGAGAGGTCGCAATACCACGCCATGTATGCATGTATTTCTGTAAAAAATTCACCAATGGTTCTCTTGCCACCATCGGCGTCACCTTCAACCGAAACCATGCCACCGTGCTTCACGCCATACGGAAATGCAACGAACTGCTCGCGTCCGACGCGCTGTTCAAAGAAAAGGTCGAGCGGATCGAAAAAATGCTTGCCAGCAGGTAAGGCCGTAAAAGCGCTAGCGCGCAATAAAGATCACTGAAAACTGGAAAAAGGGAAGCGACTGGAATGTGTTGCCAAGCACGGCGGCGTCGAAAAGCATGCGCGCCGACGGTTTTATGCCCACGCCAAAAGACCAAGTGTTAAAATTTTCGCGCACATAGCCCGCCTCTTCACCCTGAAGTGACGCTATCCAATGGCGGACTTCATTTTCGAGAAAACGGCGTCCAGCCCGCACGGAAAAGTTCCGGGAAAGGCTGTACTCGCCTCCCAGTCGGATGGTGTAATACGAAGTAAGAGGCTTGTTTATATCAAGGGCGAAACGGGCGTTCCGCCACTCCTTTGAGGCAAAATAAAGGCCTGCGCTGAAAACCATGGGCATGCGCGACCCAGTGTCGGACGAAAAAACCGTACCGAGATTTTTGACCGTGGCCCCGAGTTTGAGCGCCGACACCGGCGGGCTGCAAAGCACGCCAAAGTCAAAGCCCAGGCCCGTGGTCCGGTAGTCGGCGATATATTCCGCAATGCCCTTGAACGTGGCGCCAGCGGCAATGTCCCACCCCTGCATCTGCGGCAGTTGGCGGGCAAAGGAAACCCCTCCTTCAATATAGGCGGCGGTAAAGTCCTCATCTTCAAGACGGTTCCCGTTTTCATCAACCGCCTCAAATGAGCCCGCGTTGAAATAATTAACATAGCCGCCCGCAGTGCCCGCATTGCCCAGCTTTGATCCATCGATCACAAAGGCGGGCATGCCTTTTTCCATATCAAGCGCATACCGCATGTAATCGGCCATAAAGGTGGTTTTTTTGATACTTGCAATGCCCGCAGGGTTCCAGTAGAGAGAATAGATATCGCCCGGAACAGCGGTATAGGCGCCGCCCATGGCAAGGGGCCGCGCCCCTGCGCCGATAAGCAGCATGTCGAACGAGGCGGCCCCCGCGTTCTCATGCGGCTCTGAAAAAGCAAGCGCGCATGTTGCCAGTAGTACGGCGCCAGCCAGCCGTTTTATCCGTAAAACCATTATTTTCGCATGCATGTAGTGGAAAATATACCAATAAAACCATGATCAATTCAACAACGCCCTGCCGCTCCGCGCAGTGCCGGAAGTCCGTTCAATCACCGTAATATCGACCGTTGCGCCGTTGCCCGGTGAGAAGCGGTAATGGCGCGGTGTTATCACATGGTCTGTTTCCGCAAAGGAAATCACGTCGTAGGAAAACGCCATCTGGTCGTGTTCCACATGGGACACAGCGCCCTTTTTACGATCCACAACGACCCTAAGACCGTCGAGAAAAAACTCCAAGGTGCTGCCGGCGCAGCGAGGCCGGACCGCGGCAGGATTTAAAAACGATGAAATACCCGGCCGTCCGGCAAGGAGCGCAAGCAGGGTCCGGGTGCTGAAAAGCCTGCGGTTCTCGGTAAAACAAGTGTCGGGCGGCACCGTACCAACCATGAACATGCACACCGAGGGGCCTGAGATCCGAAGGTCAAAGACCGTTTCGCCCCAGTCGGTATGGAGCTGCATGCGCAGTGTGTCCGGCGGAATAAAAACAATATCACCCTCAGTCTCGACGTTCCACAGCCCTTTGCGTATGCCCGCAGCGATCCGAAGATGCACCGGCGAAACGGGAAGCCACGGTTCCGTGACTTCAGGATAAGCGGAAAGATCTTGAGCGCACGGGATTTTCGTTCCCGCGCACCCGCCAAGAACGCAGAGACAGAGGCTAATTGCCAGTATCGCCGTCCGCAGGAGCAAGGGCCTTGCGGGCGCGTGTGTTTTTTGGGTCAAGTTCAATCACCTTTCTCCAATAGTTTCTCGCTCCGTGCAGATCGCCGGCGCTCTCCTTGATGATGGCCATATGTTCATAGATAACCGGATCCTCCTCCCGGGAGCGTATTGCCTTGAAAATGAATTTCTCGGCCTCAGCGTAATTTCTCTTCTTGAACATGACCCAGCCGTAGCTGTCGAGATACGCGCCGTTGTCCGGTTCCCGCTCGAGCGCCCTTTGTATATAGGCCTCAGCGCTGTCGAGCCGCATGTCCCGTTCGGCATACATGTATCCGAGATAGTTGAGCGACCGGTCGTTCCGTGGATCGCGCTGGATAATCGCAAGAAAAAGATCCATGGCCTTGCGGTCTACGCCGTTCCGTTCGTAAGAAGAAGCAAGGTCGAACATGATGCCCAGGTTCAACGAATCGAGTTCAAGCGCCTTCTGATACGCCGTAATGGCCCCTGGGTAATCGCCCCTGTTCGCCCGCGCAACGCCCAGAAGGTAGATTGGCTCCATCTCGGCGGGAAAACGCACGGCAGCGCGGGTAAAAACCGCGATCGCGCTGTCCACGGAACCATGACGGAGAAAGGCCACGCCCCGGTTGGTGTACGCGGCCGAGAAATTCGAGTCAGCGGCTATGCACGCTGCATACCAATCGGCTGCCGGAAGATATTTCTCGAGTCCCAGGGCCGCGTTTCCAAGGTAGAACAGAATATCCGCATCGCTCTTCTCCGCCTTGAGTTTTAGGAGAAGCTGTTCAGCCTCAGCGTATTTTCCGCTGAGGGAAAGGAGAATGCCCCAGGTTTTTCCGTCACTGAAACCGCCGTGTTGTTGATAGAGCACGTTAAAGATCGCTTCCGCTGCCGCGTAGTCGCCCGCCTTCAAATAGACGGATCCCAGGTCGCGGCGGAGGGATACGTCACCGGGCCGGGAATCGATATATTCTTTGAGGAGCGCCACCGCCTCTGGAAAGGCCTCGGGCGCGGCCGCAAGCGCGCGCAGGCGCAGGCGCGCCTCGGGCGCGTCCTGATTTTGTGAAAAAAGTTCGCGTACCGCGTTGAACGCTTTGCCGTATGCGCGCGCCATGCCGTAAAGCTCCGCCGCTCTGCCAAGAAAATACCCCTGCTCGGCGGTGCTTCCTTCAAGCGACTCATAATATGCGGCAGCCTTTTCGTACTGACCGGTTTCTTCGTAGAGATAGGCGAGTGTTTTAATAATACGCGGATCTCCCGCGGACCGGGCGAGCGCGATTTCATACGCGTTCAGCGCGTCAGTCAGCTCTTTCTTCCGGTAGAGAAGGTCGCCCCAGAGCACAAAATAATCGAACGTGGTGTCGCGCGCCACCACTGGCGCAAGGAGCGCTTCCGCCGAGTCGTTCCGGTTCCGGAAAAAAAGCCCCCGCGCAAGCAGATAGCGCACATAGAGGGCGTTTGAATCGCATTCGATGACGCGACGATAGAGCGCCTCAGCCATGTCATAGCTGCCAGCGATCTCGTAGACCTTCCCGTTGATAAATATGGCGTACGGATCGCCGCAGGGAAGAGACGGGGCGCGTGCATCCGGCGCCGGACTATTGACTTTAAAGGAAGCGCACCCCGCGGCCAAAAACGCCAGGCAGCAGAGAAAAACGCTACTGGGAAACAACCAGGTCGATGAAGGTGCCTTTGTCAACCTTTGAACCCGCTTTTATAGATTGTTCGAGGACCGTACCCGGGACCAATTCGCTTTCGGTCCGATAGGAGGTCCGCCTCAGGGCCAATTCGTATTTCCGAGCCATCTCCCTGGTCTGTTCGAGGGAGAGGTTCACAAAATCAGGAACATATGTTTTACCCGTGATGCTGTTCTGGCTGATGGTAATGTCCACAACGCTCCCGCGGGGAACGCTGTCTCCGGCAGCGGGGTTGGAATGAATGATGCTTCCCGGCGTCCAGCGCTGGCTGTAGACCTCCTTTGTCTCTCCCAGGCGCAGCCCCAGGCGCTGCAGGGTGTCACTGGCCTGCGAGGGCGAAAGTTCGCGGAGGTTGGGGACAGTGGCCATCTCCTGTCCAGCGCTGAGTACAAAACTTACACGCCGTCCCTTTTTGACGATCTGTCCCGCAAAAGGGGTCTGGTACATGACCGCACCGGAACGCGCGGACATGCTGAACCCGCGGTGTATGTCGCCCACGGCAAGACCTTTGCCGGTCAATTGGCTGCACGCTGCCGCCGAATCGAGATCGCGCAGCTCGGGTATTGCGATTTTGTTGAAAAATTTGCCCTCGAGGAAGGGAATAATCAGAAGGTCGGCGGCAAAACCAAGGATCCCGAGAAAGACCATGGTAAAAATGAATATAAGGACCACGTCCCTGCGTGAAGGTCTATTCAACATTCTCAAGCTCTTCCTTGTGCAGCACAATAAGTTTGTCGCGTTCGACTAAAAGCGACCCGGAACGTTGGAGCTTGTTGAGCACCCTGCTCACGGTCTCACGCGTGGTGCCGGTCATGTCGGCGATCTCTTGGTGCGTGGGACGGTCCTTGACAACAATGATTTTTCCCACGGCCTCGCCTTTCTTGTTGGCGAGGTCTATGATGAGATTGGCGATACGGCCGTACACACCCAGCAGGGCCAGGCTCGATATGCGGCGGTCGGCGATGCGGAGTCTCCGGGAAAATTCAATAAGCATGGAGAGGGCGAGTTTTGGATTGCGCTCGATCTGGACCAACAGGTCCTCACGCCGCAGTATAAGGAGCTCTGTGTGTTCCACGGCATACACGCTCGCCGAACGGGGTTCGCCGTCGATGATGGACATTTCACCGAAGTAATCGCCCGGTTCCATGATGTCGAGAATGGCCTCTTTGCCCTCATAGCTGGTGATCATGACCTTGATCTTCCCCGTGACGATGATGAACATGGAACTGGTATGCTTGTCGTCTTCGCGGAGGATGGCCTGGTTCTTGTCATATTTCCTGAGAATGACGACATCAGCGAGCCGCTTGATGTCCTTCTCGTGCAGCGCCCTGAAAAGCGGCACCCGTGAAAGGAGTTTTACCTTGTCCATTGGATTCATTCCTTTTCCCTGTTTTGATTTCCCGCCATGATTTCGATCCGCTTTATGCGAGCAGCGGCAACCCTGCCGAACCTGCCCTCGGGAGTGTCTGCGGAAACAATCTGCTCATATATATTCCTCGCGTTTGCCATGTCGCCAATCTTCTCATAGAGCTGCGCTGCCTCGAGTTTCGCCGTAAACCCCCACATGCCTCCGTCCTTGTACAGGAAAGGCACTTTGAGATATTCGACAATGGCCTTCTGGTCGTCGCCGGTTGAAGCCGCGCACTTGGCTATCCAGTAGGTGACCTCGGCCATCTGGTCGGCGCCGGCCTTTGTCCCGGCAACGGTAAACCATTCCAGCGCCTTGGGAAAATCGCCGCTCTGGGTCGCTAGAAAACCGAGCTGGATAAGCTCGCGTACACCCAATTTGTCGAATCCGGTCCTCTCTCCATAAAAATACCTGAGTTCATAGGCCTTTTTCCACGCATTTATTTTTCCGTAGACTGTTGCGCCGCTTTCAACCGCGCGGGCCGCCAACTTCTGGGGTGCTGCCCGAGACGCGGCAACCGCCGCATAGGCGTCGGCCGCCTTCTGAAGATCCCCTAATTGTTCCAGGATGTCGGCGCAGGCAAAACGGGCTTGGTCGGCAAAACGATGCCCTGGGTATTGCTGGAGGAATTTTCTGAAAAGGTCGAGTGCTTCGGCCCGTGACCCCTGCTGATACCTGCAGAATGCCTGAAAATAGACCGCGTCGGGCGCGGCATCAGTCCCTGAAAAATCATCCACAATTTCAAAAAACCGTTTCTCGGCCTTTTCGTAGGAACTCCGGTTGATAAGATACATGCCCTCGGTGAAATACATGCTTGCAATGGCGTTCTTCTCGTTCGAAAACCTGTCCTTGAAGAGGCTCTTCTGCGTTTTCGCCTCTTTAGTATTTCCTTCAATGATAAGACAGCGGATATACCCGCTCCAGGCCTTTACGCTGTCCTGCGGCGCGGCCGCCCATGCAAGCCCGCGCTTGAAACACGTTTCAGCCTCCCTGAAATTGGAGAGATCGTACAATACTTCGCCGAACTCGGCCAGAGCGGACGCATGTTCCCGTTTGAGGGAATCGGCATCCAGGACTTTCCTGAAATAGGCCACTGCCTGCCGGTTGTCGCCCGATGACCGGTAAAGGCGGGCGAGCCTGAGGCGTATGGCGCCAACGCCCTGCCATGCGGAATATTGTTCGTCTACCACTCGGTATTCCCTGATTGCTGCGTCTGTTTTTTCCATATATTCGTAGCAGCCGCCCAGACCAGCCTGGGCCTCGGCAGTAAACGCGCTCTTGGGATAACTTGCCAGGAAATTCCGGTACTGCTTCAGCGCACCGGTGATCTCCTTCTGAAAATAAAGGCAATCCGCTGACCGGAGCGCGGAAAGCTCGGTAAAAGCCGAGAAGGGAAACTTGTACATGAGCTTCCGGTACCAGCCCAGTGCGTCAGCAAACTTCTGGTCTGCGCGGGCGATTTCACCCAGGATATAATGGCTTTCGGACGCCAATGCGTGCTGAGGATAGGTTTGAATGACCTGCTGGAACTGAAATTCCGCTGCCTTGGGATTGCCCTGAAGCAGATAACACTTGCCCATGCCAAAATAAGCCCGCGGCGCCATGGCCCCGCGGGAATCGAATTCAATCGCCTTACGGTACCGTTCAATGGCAAGTGTGATCCGCTTGTCGTCCCTGCCACCCGCGCTTTCTATATAGTGCTGCGCCACATAGCAGCTCACCTCGGGAAAGAGACCGCTCTTCGGGTACACGCTCAGGAAGTCTTCGAACTCTTTAAGGGGCGCCTTGGCGGCCTTGAGTAATTTGAGATTTATATCGTCGACCAGCGTATCAGCGGGATAGTCCTTGATTACCATCCGGTAGGCGGCAAGCGCTTTGTCCCGGTACTGCGCCGCCAGCTGCGGGTTTGACTCCAGGGCCGCACGCTGAGAGAGTTTCTCGTAGAGCTGGCCTATACGGAAGCCCACTGAGGCGAGCGCCGGGGAATTGGGGTATTCCTTGCGGTAATCCTCGAGTGTGACAATAGCCTTGCCGAATTCCTTCAGATTGAATTCAAAGATGTCGGCGATAGCGAAATACCGGAGTTCATCGGTGAGGGCTGTAGTCAACGCAATGTCCGTGAAACGTTCCATGGCCGCCGAATAATCTTTTACCAGGTAGTTTCGTATGTACTCCATACGCTCACCGGCCTCAACCGCAAAAGGACTGGACGGATAATTCTCGACCAGGCGGTCAAAGGCGACAAGCGCAACCGGATAATTTCCCGTTGCCTCCTCGCAGCGGCCGATGGCGAACTGTGCATCGTCAAGAAGCTCGCTGAAAGGGTATTCCTGGATGAATTTCTGATACTCGGAGACCGCGTACGCGTTTTTCCCGAATTCTTTTTCGTAGATCGCGGCAATGCGGAAAGCCACGCTGTCACGGTCCTGGGCTGCTGTGGAACGCAGGTATTTCCGGTACATATTGACCGCATTGAGATAGAGGCTATCGCCGTAATAGAGATCGCCCATGAGCCGTATGGCGCGCGCTCCATAGCGGTCGTTCGCGAACCGTTGGGCCAATTCCTCGAGGTACTCGATTGCCGTCTCGTTCTGTCTGAGCATGACATAGCACTGCGCAATGGTGAACTTGGCCAGACTTACGGCCGAGGTGTCGGGATATCTGAGCACAAAGGTGTCGTATTCGTCCGCTGCCTTCCGGTATTGGCCCGCGTAAAAAAACGCCTCAGGGAGGCGGAAATAATAGGCCGGGGCCGCTTGACCGGCCATTTTTTCAATATACCGGCGCGTCAAATCGGCGCAAGCTCCCCAAAGTTTCTTCTCGTACAGGTAATCTGAAAATTCAGCGAGCATGCCATACCCCGGCGCCAGAGTGTCGGCCGCGGCCAGCGCTATCTGGTACTCCTTTATCGCAAGGTCCTTGTTGTCTATGTCGCGGTAGATGGCGGCAAGCCGGTAATGGATGCGCGGTAGAAGGTCGGTCCTCCCTGGAAAACCAGAGACGCACTGCTGGAGGTATTGTATCGCATTGTCCTTTTCTCCATCCGCAAGGGCCATGCCGGCAAGGGCGGCCAGGGCATCAGCGGCCAAAGGACCCTTGGGATACCGGTCGAAAAACTTGGTGAGCTGTTCACGCGCTTTATCAAAGGCGTTGTCGCGATAAAACGAGAGGCCGCTGCGATAGAGCGCTTCCTGGGCCGAAGGACTGGATGTGTATTCGTCAAAGACCCGGGCGAAACACGGGGCGGCCTCAGCATACCGCTTGAGTTCGAAAAGCGACTGGGCCTGTTTGAACAGGACCGCGGCAACGAGGGCGTCCTTGGGATATCTCTTCAGATAGGTGTCGAAATATTCCGATGCACGGCCGAAATTCCCCATGAAAAAGTAGCTGTGACCCAGGCGGAAGAGCGCGTGGGACGCCTTTTCGTGATCGGGCTGGACTTTCAGGAATTTCTCGTACTGTTCGACCGCGAGACTATACAGTTTTTCGTCGTAGAATTTGTCGCCAAGCCGCAGGATGTCATCAGTCTCTCCTCCTGGAGAAGACATGCACACGAAGACTACAATAAGGCAAAAAAACAGTAGGCGCACTGCACAAGCGGCTATTTAAAAGTTAATTCGCAGGCGCCGGTGGAAGCGACGGCGGTGCGGGCACCGGCCAGACTGCGGTTTTAGTCCCGTCGCCATCATCGTTTGCTATAAGCAGAACTCCCACCACGCCGCCTATAAGCACGGCGCTGCCGCCGGCCATCCAGATCCACGCTTTTTTATTGGACTTTTTCTGGGTGAGAGTGGTGGCGGTCTTGCCTGTCTTTGACCAGACCGTGGCAAGAGTGAAGACGTTGAAATCCTGGCTCATGGTAAAATCGATGTCAATGCCCTTTTCAATCTCGAGGGAGACCCTGACAACGTCCTTGAAATCGGCCTTGAGGCCTTCGATGCCAGCGTTGACGTCGACCTTATCAACCGAAACCCAGCTATTGACAAACGGTGACTGAATAATCGAAGGAATAGGCTCCTCCCCCAGCGTTGCGTCGTAAAATTCGATAGTGACCAGACTGTCCTTGCGCTGGTGATAAAAAGCGCTGGGCTGGGAAATAAAAATGAAACTGACGTCAGAGAGCATTTCCTGTTCCGTGGCGCCCTTTTTATCCTCAATCTGGATGCCGATGAGCTGCGCCTTTTCCTTGAGATCGAGCTGGGAAAAGACCGGGAGACAGAGCAACGACGCTGTCATGAAGAACAGAAATGTTTTCATAGAGTCTTCTCTTTCCCTGATTGTTTGGTTATGGAGGGGTTGGTATGCCTGGAAGCGGCGGAGGCTTCCACCCGTTATTAGTGACGACCGTATCCTCTTTGCCGCCAATCACACCAGTGCTGTACAGAACACCAACTGCCGCGCCTGTAATGCCCACAAAACCGCCTATCATCCAGATCCATGTCTTTGATTTCCTGGTTGTGACCGCGCTCTTCAGTTTCCCGCCCCTTGACCAGACTGTGGCAAGGGTGATGACGTTAAAATCCTGATTAAGAGTAAGATCGAGTTCAACGCCCTCATCGAACGTCAATTCGACCCTCACAATGTCCTTCAGATCAGCTTGCAGCCCTTCGATGCCCGCATTGACATCGACCTTTTCATTGCTCACCTTGCTGCTGGCAAAAGGCGGCACTGCAATAGGCGATAGCGGGTCCTCGCCCAGCATGGCATCATAAAACTCAATAATTATGGTATTTTCTTTCCGCTGGTGGTAGTAGGCGCTCGGTTGCGACATGAAAATAAAGGCAATATCGGTTTGATGTTCCTGCTCGGTCGCTCCTTTGCGTTCATCGGGTTGTATGCCGATCAGCTGCGCCTTTTCCTTCAGATCAATTTGGGAAAAAACCGGTCCAAGCCCAATAAAAATGAACACAACTATAAGAGCCTGGAATTTCATACTTAACCCCTTTATATGATTTAAGATACTTATATAGTAATATTTTTTTCAAGCAAAATCAATGGTCTTTTCCATAACAAAGGCATCCTCACCATCAGAATAGTATCCCTTTCTGGTGCTTAATACCTGAAAAAGTTTTAATTTATATAAATTGATAGCCGCTGTGTTCGACACCCTCACTTCCAAAAAAGCCTTGCCTATTCCCTGCGTCCGTGCGTATGCAATGATGTAATCAAGGAGCACTGTTCCAGTCCCCTTTCCCTGTTTATGCCGGGCAACCGCAATACTAAGGATTTCGACCTGGTCTATAATAGGGCGTGCGAAGGCGTATCCGACCAAGCCCTCTTCGTCCTCCGCGACAAAGGCCAAAGCCTTCTGCTCCAGTTCTTCCCGAAGCTGCTGAAATGACCACGGGTCGGTAAAAACAACATCTTCAATTCCTTTAACCGCAGGGAGATCGGACTCCGCCATGGTGCGTATGGTCACCATGACAACAATATAACTATTGATTGGCGCTTTCATTAATTGTTATCTTAATTTACTATCAAATGAGAACCTATATCTCTGCCGCGGCAACCTGCGCACTCCTTCTTGCGTGGGGCTGTTCCGACAATCCAGCCAAGACAACAGACGTTGACGATACCCTGGCAAAAGCTTCTCTCGTAAGCGCGACCCTTCCCATGCAAGGCGCCTCTATTGAATTCATCCGAGTGCCCATGGGAACCGATACCCTCTGGGTCTGCAGGAAAGAGATCTCCGAAGCTGTGTACAGCGCGGTCATGGGTAACAACGGATCCGTGTCAGAGCTCCCCAAAACGCTCTCCTGGTATCAGGCTGCCCAATTTGCCGATTCACTAACGAAAAAATGCGACAACGTGCTGCAGGTGTTAATAGACACCCTACTCATCCACTCGATTAACGATACCATACTTAACGCTCTTTTATTTGATCCTGTCTATGATTCTCTGGGCATAGACACACTCCTGACGCCCAGAATCATTGGAGCAAATTATATATATTGCGCAGACACGGCGGCTGCCACGGATTCAATTCCAGGATCTGGCTGTTCCGCTTCACTCGATACCTTCTTTGCATATCAGGGCAAGTATTTCTTCCTGTTTGATACCCTGCCCGATTCTACATGCCTGAAAAGTCTCGCCTCGACAATGGAACGCTACTCTGATACTCTTGTCCTGTACCCCGACACCTTCACCGTGGCCTTTTATACACGCATCCCTGGAAACTACGGATTCAGACTGCCGACTGAAGAAGAATGGGAAACATTCGCTCTTGCAGGACGGGGGATCTCCTACAGCACGTACAATGGAAAACTCTCGGAAGAAAGCGCTGTATACGGAAAAAGCGCGCCCGCCAATATTGGATCAAAACTCTCAAACCCTTACCGGCTCTATGACGTTACCGGAAACCTGTGGGAATGGACCGAAGACTGGTGGAGCGCCAGGGGAATCTATTCAGTCACTGATTCAACCCCGAAATTCCCGGCCAAGGTGATCAAAGGTGGTTGTTTCTCCGACAAAGCATCGTCGCCCAACCTCAAGACAACTGAAAGCTATTCCGAACATCCGGATTCAACTCTTGATGGTAAAATCGGCGTGCGGTTGGTGATCGAAAACTCTGTCTTCTGGACCTATTACAATTACTTCAGCAGATTAAACAACTAAATACCTTTATCCCCTTAAGCCCGCATCTCAGCATACGATTTTCTCAGATACACCGGCTCCATTTCTGAAATTGGAACAAATATATGTTTTTCAAAATCCTTCCATGCAACATCAGCGGCCGCCTGTTGGTACGCTTCGCTGCCAGGTGTCGCATATGCGGGAACAATCCCGGAACATGCCTGAAACACGGATGAAAAGGCCGCGGGATTGGGCCCGCAGAAAAGCGCCTGTCCCGAGAGCCGTGCCGCAAAATCAGCTGGCGGCTCAGCGCGCGCACCGAGAACCTCGTTTCCATCTCTGTCGTACGCGGCCGCATACACATCGCCCATGCGCGCGTCAATAATCGGACACACCATGGACCCCTTTCCCAGGCAGAGTTGGGCAAATAGGCGCAGCGAGGAAAGGGCAATGCCCGGGACCTGGGTGCGGAAAAGCAATCCCTTGATCATGGCCAGGCCAATACGCACACCCGTGAACGATCCCGGACCCGTGACGCACGCCACAGCTGAAAGATCGGTTGGTCCCAAGTCAGTTTCTTGAAGTATCCGCAGAATGAGGTCCATGCCCTGTTGCGAAAAGGAGCGCTCAACCGCTGCTCCCGCGCTGCAAACCATGCGTCCTTCACGCACCAGGCACACAAAGGGGGAGGCTGTGGATGAATCGAGAACAAGAATATGGTCACGTCCGTTGCGCATACGCAAAAAACTCTAGCGTGCTCGCGCCAGGGCCTGTTGAATGATCCGGTCGAGAAATTCGGCATAGGTGAGGCCGCTGGCGGCCGCCATCTGGGGCAATAGCGACGTCTCAGTAAAACCAGGAAGCGTATTTGTCTCGAGCGTATAGAGTTTCTGGTTCGCGATGATAATATCGGAACGTGAAAAACCCGAACAATGAAGCGCCTTGTGGGCCATGACCGCGGCCCGATGCACCTTTTGCGTCAGATCAGCGGAGATTCTGGCAGGGGTTATCTCCCTGCTCGCTCCCTTTTCGTATTTCGCCTCATAGTCAAAAAAAGCCGCCTTTACCGGAACAATCTCGGTTACGGCAAGCGCCTCGGGTTCGCCGTCAGCTGAATCGAGTACGCCGCACGACACCTCCGTACCCTTGACCGCCTTCTCAAAGAGCACTTCCCTGCTTTCGCTGAAAAAGCGTTCGCACAGGTCGCGAATTTCATCGCGGGACTGGGCCATGCCCATGCCAATGCTCGAGCCACCCGTGGGTATTTTCACAAAAACAGGCAGTCCCAGTTTATCGGTGACATGACTGGGGATGGTCGCTGCGCCAATCCGCCACTGTTCGCGTGTATAATACGAATAATCGGGTGTAGTGAGTCCGTACTGAATGTAAAGTTCCTTTGCCTTGCGTTTGTGCATGGCAAGGGAGCTGCCTAAAACACCCGATCCAGTATAAGGAAGTCCGTAGATTTCGAGCAAGCCCTGGAGTGTGCCGTCCTCTCCTCCTGTGCCGTGCACAATGGGGAATACTATGTCGGGTTTTCCCTGGGCTAAAAGAAGAAAAGGGGGGAAATAGGGCGTACCGTCAGAGCTCGATTTGAGGAACGCGGCGCTGTCAAAGGGATTGTTCTTTTCGTAGTCAGCGTATGAACCGGCGCAGTGCCACATGCCGTCAGTACCGATGATCACCGGGCATGTTGCATACTCAGTATAATCAAGATTATTGACAATCCCATTGCCTGATTTGAGCGACACCGGGTGCTCGCCAGACGTACCGCCCATGATGACCGCGACCCTGGTTTTGTTCATGACTGTTCGATCTTTTCTTGGAGTATGGTCTGGATCGCGGATATATCGACCCGTTCCTGTTTGAGCGTGTCCCGGTCCCTGATTGTCACTTTATTGTCGTTGAGCGAATCAAAATCAACGGTAAAACAGAAGGGCGTGCCCAATTCGTCCTGCCTTCGGTACCGTTTGCCGATTGATCCAGACTCATCGAATTCGAGGTTCCATTTGCCGGATTTGATCAGATCTTTAAAAATCTTCTCAGCAAGGGGCATGACTGGCTCTTTTTTGAGTAACGGAAGAATAGCCGCTTTGACGGGCGCAAGCCGTGGATGGAGCCGCAGGACAATACGCTTCTCCCCTTCAATCTCGTCCTCATCGTATGCGTCGATAAGGAAGGTGAGCAGGCAGCGGTCCACTCCCAGGGACGGTTCAATGACGTAGGGGACATATTTTTCGTTCTTTGCCTGGTCAATATACTGGAGGTCTTCGCCTGAATGGGTCATGTGCGCCTTGAGATCAAAGTCGGTTCGCGAAGCAATGCCCCACATTTCACCCCAGCCGAACGGAAACTCGTATTCGATATCGCAGGTGGCGTTTGAATAATGCGACAATTCGTCTTTCTCATGGTTGCGCACGCGCATCTTCTCTTTTTTTAACCCAAGGCCGTAGAGCCATTCGGTGCAATACGTCTTCCAGTATTCGAACCATTCGATCTCGCTGCCTGGTTTGCAGAAAAATTCCAGTTCCATCTGTTCGAATTCGCGCGTACGGAAGATAAAGTTGCCCGGAGTGATTTCGTTGCGGAAGGCCTTGCCTATCTGGCCAATACCAAAAGGCACCTTCTGTCTGCAGGTGGTGACCACGTTCTTGAATTCGAGGAAAATGCCCTGCGCGGTCTCGGGCCGCATATAGACCACAGCCGTGGCGTCTTCGATGACGCCTTGGAACGTCTTGAACATCAGATTAAAGGCGCGCGGTTCTGTGAAATTCTTGTTGCCGCAGCGCGGGCACCGTATGTCGTGCTTTACAATGGTTTCGTAAATGGCCTTGAAATCCATGCCGCGCGATGCGCCATCGCCCAGTTTCGCCTCGATGAGTTGATCGCCACGCACGCGCTCCTTGCAGTCGCGGCAATCCATAAGCGGATCGGCAAAGGACTTGAGATGGCCCGATGCCTCCCAGACCTTGGGGTTGAGCAGAATGGGCGAATCCAAACCCACCACGTCGTCGCGCATGAGCACAAACGAGCGCCACCACTCTCTTTTGACGTTGTTTTTGAATTCACAGCCATAGGGGCCGTAGTCCCAGGTGTTTGCCAGGCCGCCGTATATCTCGGACCCGGGAAAAATGAATCCGCGGCGTTTACAGAGCGAAACGACTTGCTTCATGTCGGTCTTTTGCTGGGCCATGCTGGTTCCTCTCGTGAATGAATGATGGCAATAATATAAAAATTACCAGGATGGCTGAGGAACGTAAAAATGGGATCTATACCTAGAAAATCCCGGTTGAGATAACCACGTTCACGGCGCCGAATTGAGCGTCACCCCATACCGTCGTCCATTCAAAAGAGAAATATTTGAAATAAAGGCTGATCCTCGAGAACAGGGATAGGTCGTGAGAATATCCGGGGATCCATTGCCTGTATTCATATTTCTTGAGCTCTATATTCGCCCCCAGAAACCGGAGGCGTGCCCCGGCCCCAAGCGAAATCATTGTTTGCGGATCACTGGGTTCGGCATTGTAATCGTATTCAACTTTTACGCTCCCCATTATGAATGATCTTTTTGATACGGGATACATATACCGGAGGCCCGCATTTAGTTCCGGCGTCTCATAAATTCTGTAGGTCGTATCATATCCCGCTGTGGAAAAGGAAGCATGACCGCGATAGAGAGGACCATAGTAATAGTAATATGGCTCTATATGCATTTTTACACTAATGGCGGTCAGTCCGATGTGATTGACTGAAAAAAACGCAAGCCAGTTTTGGTCCGGGGTATATGAGTATCCCAAATCCAGCAGGTTCAGATAATTCGAGGAATTTTCGTTCTCAGGATTTACATCGCCCGATCGCAGCTTATAAGCCGCACCCAGATGGTGTTTCCCGATTTGCAGGGAATTGGCCAGCATGATGTCTGTATTCGCCGGGTCAAAAAATGAAGGGATGAGCCCGAGGTAGGGGAAATTCACGAAAAGACCTGATGTGAGTTGCGGGTAAAACGAGCGGGTGAACCGTGTAATAAAACGCCCCCTGTCCCTATGGGTGTAATCCAGACCGAAATTCAACACATGGCAATCGTATTGCCCGAGAAAACTCGGGTTATAATCCTGGAAAGCCAAGGCGTTCCAGTTCTTATCGAAATCCTCCTGGAAAACATTCCGCTGTTCAGTGGACCATACGGAATATGGGAAAACTGTGGCGGATAACAGGAGGACTGATAAAACTATGGTCACGACTTTCATGGTTCACCTTTATGTTAAACAACCTCGCACTTTTTCTAAACCCGGTTTAAGCTTGGTGCATAGTTCACCCCAACATTATTGCAGACCTCTTGAGCCGTTGGTAATCGCCTGCTGTCCGGCCTTTTCCAGTGCTTCCAATGTTGCTTTGACCGAGGGATTCTTCGTGTTCTTCAACAGCACGCGTCCCTGGAATTGCGCGCGCAACGGGGTCACGGATTCATCGGCCCAGTATGTTTCGCGCGTAATTATCTAAAATTGCCGAGACAAAAGTCTGGTATTTGATCCCTTTTTCCCGAGCATATCTTTTATATCTCTCAACAGTGCGCTTTTTAAGCTTCATGGTGACGGGAATGGTCTCCTCTTTTTTGAGGACCGCCGCGATTTCATCGGGCGAAGGAAGAAAATCTTTGACCGTGACGGAGCGCTCCAATTCCGCGGCCACGTCAGGAGGCGCCTCGGAATAACCCTTATTTTTGCTCATATTTCTCCTTTCCCTCACGCCAGAAACCAGCGCCGAAAATCCGGATCCTGGCGTTTCTGTAAAGAAACCGGACCGTCATTATCCGCCCCTCAACCTTTCCAAGGCAATAAAAACGCATTTCGTGCTGGGAATGCTTGTCGTCGAATTTAATGACCCTTGCCGCATCGACAAACGCCTTTCGCGCTTCCTCGAATGAAACACCGTGCTTGACGATATTTTCCAGATTCTTGTACTCGTCCCACTCAAATAGCATAAATATTCTTATATTTAATATAGTATTTATTAATATAAATATCAATAAGCTGAAAGGATGTCATATTTCTTTTTATTTTTCGCGTTTTTGCCTTAGCATGAGTGCCCTATAAATATAACACCCAGATGTGGCAAAACCTGTCACATCAGCAAAATAAAGGCATATCCGGCACTAAAAAGGGGTCAAACCCAAGATGTTTTGTATTAAATCTAACTATCCGTTGATTCTTCCCATAATCAGCGAATCAAATCATATACGCATGGGCAAACTTAAATAAATTCCATAGGGGAAGAGTTCTATTTACCTTTCTTTCCGCCATCTGGAAGGGTTATTTTTCTTACCACTAAATACACATAGAAAGGACCCATAATGAATTCAGTTCCGAAAATTGCAGGGCTTGATCCTGCAAAAAAAGCCTTTTCTCTTTTCGGGGAGTTTAAAGCCTTTGCCTTCAAAGGCAATGTCATTGACATGGCCGTGGGCGTCATCGTTGGCGCTGCGTTCGGCAAAATAATCGATTCGTTCGTCAAGCAAATCATGATGCCCGTAATCAGCCTTCTGCTGCCGGGAGAAAAAGGCTATCTTGGCTGGAAACTCGTAGTGGGCGCAAAGGAAATACCCTATGGCCTTTTCATCGGCGAAGTGGTCAATTTCCTGATCATTGCGGCTGTACTTTTCATTTTCATCGTTAAATTTATAGGGGTTATCGGCAGATCCAAGCAAAAAGCGGCTGCCGCGCCTCCGGCGCCCACAAAAGACCAGCAGCTTCTTACGGAAATACGCGACTTACTCAAGGAGAAATCATGAAAACAACACTAACATCAATCACGGCAACAGTACTAGTTCTTGCACTCACACTCGCATATGGCGCAGAACCGTGGAAACTGGATATCAACGCCAACGTGACCACCACCATAAATTCGTACAGCGACAGCTGGATCGGCGGTGAAGCAGGGTCCTTCACCTGGGGTTCGCAGTTTATCGGCATTGCAGAACGTCAGCTGCAAAACAAACTGAACACCAAAACAACGCTCAAACTGCAGTTTGGCCAGACAAAGGTGCAGAATAATACAACCAAGCGATGGGGTGCGCCTGAAAAATCGACCGACCTCATCGATGCTGAAGAACTGTTGCGATATACCACAGGCGCGTGGTTCGACCCTTTTGCGAGCGCCCGTGTCATAAGCCAGTTTCAGGACAACAGAGACGCATTGATTGTCCGATATGTCAATCCATTGGACATTACCGAAGCACTGGGCGTAAGCCGTACATTGCGTAAAAACGACATCATGGACTGGTCCACCCGTATTGGCGTTGCAGCACGGCAACTGGTTGACCGCAAACATCTTGATCCGGCAAATGGAAAACGCACAACAGACGTGACAAATGACGGCGGCCTGGAATTGAGCATGAACCTTAAGGCTGAAAACGCGCAGAAATGGCTGAAATTTCTGAGTTCCCTGACCCTGTATGAGGCGCTGCTCAGCTCAAAGGCCGAAGAAGCCCAGGGAACAGTCGCCGCCGACTACTGGCGGTACCCGCACCTCAAATGGGAAAATTCGCTCTCATTGTCGCTGGCAAAATATATCATGCTTAATGTTTCGGCTTATGCGTTCTACGACAGGGATATAAGCAACAAGCTGCGGTTAAAGGAGATTTTCTCCGTGGGGCTAACATATAATTTTTCAAAAAAATAACGGTCTGTGCAAGTAAGTCACCTATTCTTTGACTGCCGTACGAAGCATGGAACGTTTGCGTTTCCGTGCTGATCCGGCAGGGATTGCAACGACTTTGCCGTTCTGTTCTACCCACAAGGGCAGACCAAGTTTTTTATGAGTCGCAACAACCCCAGCAACAGCCTCTTTCATAGCAGCAGCTGCCATTTCAGGCACTTGTTCAAACTTTCTGTTTTTTTTCATAGCTTCCTGACTTCCTGGTTATTTTGGCATATGCCTTTTCATCAAAAACTTCAAGAGACACGATAAATTTGGCGATAACATTCAAATAACCGGATGAGTTATCAATCAAAGTCCAGGTATCACAAAGAGGGGTGTACGCAGTATGAAAATTCAACATACCTGATAAAAATCGTCTTTTTATTACATCCTTGGGTATCGAATGCCCACCCTGTTTTACTCTGTCAGCCACTCGTCTACAGGCAAGAGACGCACTGGGCAACCACAGAAAAATCAGATGAACAGCATATCCCTGCTGTCTCAGGTCGTTGATAAGCGGGATGTAGGTTTTCCCAGACAAAGTCGTCTCAAATGCGAAGTCCATTTTCTTCCGCGCCATTTCCTTGATCTTTTGGAGCATGAGCCGGCCCGCGCCAATGGCTGCGCTTTCAGGCTTGAATGGTGAAAGCCCCCGGGCAATAAGATCCGCGTTAATGAATTCAATGCATTTGGCATACTGAGGCAGAAAAGTCTGGGCAAAGGTAGTCTTGCCAGCACCATTTGGCCCAGCGATGATATATAATTGAGGCGCTTTTTTCTTTGCCATTAGGTTTGTAAGATAACTTTTTTTCTGCTTTGCCGGAAGAAATACGCGGCCATGCACGCATAAACCGCGATTGAAATCGCGCTCCCGGCAGCCAGACCAGGGGTAATACCCAGTGATAAGCTGACGCCCGCCAGCGCAACCCCGGCAAGCACCACTCCTACCAACGCCTCACCCGCTATCAGACCAGAGGCCAGCAGCACACACTTTTCAACCGAAACACTGGCACTGTTTTTATCAAAATATCTCCGCATAAAACCGCCCACGATAAGCGCACAGGAAGTGGAGACAGGAAGATAGAGACCTATGGCAAAAGCTAGGGGCGAAGCACCGCAGGCAAAAACCGCAAGCGCCAGGCCAGCGCCAACGCCAATAGGCACCCAGTTTACCTGCCCGGTCATCACAGCCTTGACAATATCAGCCATGAGATGCGCCTGAGGCGCGGGCAATCTCTGCAGATCGCCTGATCTCTGGAACAAAATGACAATGGCGCCGGCGACAAGGGCCGCAACCAGCACACCCGCAAGTTCGGCCGCCTGCTGACGCGAAGGGGTTGCTCCTAACAACGCACCGGTCTTGAGGTCCTGGGAAATATCGCCGCTCAGGCAAATGGCAACACAGATGATGGTTCCCGCACACAATGCAAGCGCCATACCTTGGTGGCCCCGTACGCCCATGAAGTATAGTACAACAGACACCAGGAGCAGTGCGGAGATGGTCATGCCAGAGACAGGCTGGCTGGTGGTGCCGATAAGGCCGACCATACGCGCCGAAACCGCGACAAAGAAAAAACTGGTTACAAGAATAAGCAGCAGTATAACTGGAATGACAACACCATAAGAGACAGGGAACACCACCGTAAGACGGGGCAAACTGAAAAAAGACAAAACCACGGCAAACAGGACAAGAAACGCCAGGATTTTCGGAGAAAGATTACGATGAGTACGCTCCGACTCTCCCGCATCTGATTTGGCATACTCCTTGATGACCGCGCAGAATGACTGGTACATGACTGGAACCACCTTGACAACGCTGATAAGACCGCCCATGGCAACCCCGCCTGCACCAATCATGCGCACAAAGAGTCCAATATCCACAGGGTCTGCCGCTGGTCCCAGAAACCAGGTTGTTGCCGGAAGCACCACGCAGCCCCGGAGAATTCCTCCGGCAAACAGAGTAAACGCCACACTGGGTCCAACCAAAAAACCAACACCCAGCATAATGGAAGAAAGCTCCATACCAACAGTGAGATTGTAGAGCCGTCTGAACGAAAACTCAATGCTGCCGGGAAAAAGGCCCAATCCACTGCGGACAATATTGAACAATGCACCAATGCCCATGCCTTTGAAGACCAGACCCGCCTCTCCTGCCTTTCGTTCCCCTGTTTTGAGCACTTCCGCGCATGCTGTCCCTTCGGGAAAAGGCAACACCGCATGCTCGGTAATCATCAGTGTATGTCTCAACGGCACCATCATCACCACGCCCAGAATGCCCCCTGCCGCTGCCATAAGGAAAATGATAAGAAACGAGGGTGCGAGATTAAGAAAAAACAAGGCCGGAACAACAAAGACCACGCCGGCGATAAGGCTCTCACCCGCGCTGGCGCTTGTCTGCACAAGATTGTTTTCAAGAATCGAAACGTTTCTGAAAAAAATCCGCAAGATAGCCATGGACATGACCGCCGCCGGAATGGAGGCAGAGACAGTCATGCCTATTTTGAGCCCAAGATACGCGTTTGCAGCCCCGAACACAACAGCAAGCACCACGCTTAAAAGTAACGCGCGCAGAGTCCATTCGGGAAGGTTTTGATGTGAGGGAATAAAAGGAAACAGGCGTTCGTCGCTTTTTGGATTCATGCGAGAACGCCTATGATTTTACAAATCACGCTGTACCGGTAAATTTGACAACCGTCAGGCGTTGTATTCTTTTTTACTCTCTTCCAGTGTGACCAGAGCTTTTGCATCGGGTATGGCCTTTTGCATGGCCTCGAGCTCGTCCATTCCCGATGAAAGCGGCAGGCTGACCTGGCCGCCCTGTGCTGCGCTGCGGAACATGCCCATCATGACCTCAAAGCCCGCATAAGCATTTGCAAAGCAGCAGGGATGCACCTTTGCGTCGCTGTTGAGCCACTCGGCCATGTCCTGGATATACCCGGGCATGTCGAGGTTGTAGTCCATGCAGCCATCGCCCGAGAGTATGCCGTTTTTGGTGACCGCTTTCCAGCCATTGCCCGTGTAGACCTCAGCGTAGCCTTCGGTCCCGATTGCGCCCATGCGGTTTTTGCCCCACCAGCGCTCTACTTCGGGAATATCCGGTGCCCCGCCGCCGCACTCGTACACGCCTCGCACACCGTTTGCAAACTGCACAAACCCGGCGATATAATCGGGAGATACGTGCATTTTTGGATCGGCGAACTTGGCCTTGCCCGCTGCCTGGGCCATTGCCCAGACTGGCGCGGCATAGTTGTTGTACGACATTGAATAATCGATGAGGTGCGACAGCATGTGGGCGGCCCATCCGTGAGCGTAGCCATAGACCGTGTGCACCTTGCCGATCTTTCCAGAGGCAATGACATCGCTGACCGCCTGGTAGTGTTTTCCATACCGGTGCTGATGACTGACCACTACCTTGACCTTGCTGTTGCCCAGCAATTGCTTGACGCGCATGCCTTCATCAGAAGTAAGGGCCACTGGTTTTTCGAAAGCGATCATTTTGGCGCCGCAATCGAGCCCAATTTTAATCATCTCTGAACGTATGTTCGGGAGCGTGCAGAAACAGAAAAGGTCGGGCTTCAGTTCTTTGGCCATGGCAGACGCGTCGGTCCCTGTTTTTGGATTGCCCAGCTGTTTTGCGGGCTCGACAAGCAGGGATTCCTTAATATCACAAATGCCGACCACTTTGAAGTTTTTGTTTGCATGAAAATGCGTTGCATGGTGCATGCCACGCTTTCCCAGGCCCACAACCATAACGGTGTATTGAGTGCTCATGTTTCTCCTTGCGTGCGAAAAAATACTTGCATTACTTTTTGTACGACTTCACCATCTGAATGGTGTAATCAACCTCTTCGTCCGTGATCTCCGGATAGAGAGGGAGAGAAACACAGGAAGCCGCGTTCTTTTCCACGTTGGCGAGTGTGCCGCGGATTTCCGCGTCCTTGCCCCACGGATACCCTTCCTGCTGGTGGATGGCGATGGAATAATGGGTCTTCGCGTCAACGCCATGGTCGTTCAGATGCTTCAGGAGTTTGTCGCGATCAGCAGTGTCCTTGGTCTCAACAACATAGAGATGATAGACATGGCGATAGCCGGGAAGTTCGGTTGGCAGGGTGATGAAATCCACGCCTTTGAGACCTTCGGTATAGCGTTTTGCCTTGGCGCGGCGGGTGTCGGTCCAGGCGGTTATGTGCTTGAGCTTTGCGGAAAGGATGCCGGCATGGAGGTCGTCGAGGCGGCTGTTGAAACCAAAGCTATGGCAGTTACGTTTGGCCGAACCGTGGTTACGGAGTTTCCTGATCTTCGCGTCGATATCGGGATTATTGGTGTACACTGCTCCGCTGTCACCGAAAGTACCCAGGTTTTTCTGGATGATAAAACTGGTGCAGACCGCGTCGGACAGTTCGCCGATTTTGAAGTTGTCGCCATGGGCATCGATGGCCTGGGCGTTGTCTTCTATGACAAAGAGCTTGTGTTCATCGGCTATTTTCCGGATTTCGCGCATGGGGGCGCACTGGCCATACAGATGCACAGGCACAATTGCCTTGGTCTTTGGGGTAATGGCGGCCTTGAGCTTGGCGATATCGATGCAGCGGGTTTTCTCGTCGCAGTCGACCAGCACCACTTTGCAGCCAGTGATCCAGCCGGCTTCGGCTGTGGCAAAAAAGGTGTTGGCGTTGGTGATGATTTCGTCGCCAGCCTTGAGGCCAAGGGCCATCATAGCGAGCCAGAGCGCGTCTGTACCGTTTGCCACGCCAATAGCGTACTTTGTGCCAGCGTATTTGGCAAGCTCCGCCTCGAACTGCTTGAGCATTGGGCCAGTCACATACTCGCCGCTCATGAGTACTTTCTGTATATTGGCGTCGATCTCGCTTTTGATGTTGGTGTACTGCCGTACATGTCCGTAGAATGATACTTTTGAAACTGCCATTGCGTCCTCCATTTAAGAGTTAATTGATTTAACGTTCAATTTTTCATCATTTTGAAAGAGGAAAAATATACCATATATATGGCCGGTTTTCAAGATAATTATTGGCCTTGTTTCGGCTTAATTAAGTAAAATTTCCCTTGTCCTTACGTATAAATTGCTTTAAACATTCCCTTTACCGGATATTTATTTTATATTGTCAGACAACCCTCTTCCCTATGGAGTAAACCCCCGCATGACTCGATACTCCCGAATCGTCGTTGCCTCATACAGGCTGCCCTATGGCATAGAGCATGACATTGAGGGAGACCGTGTTGTCCAAAACACGGGCGGTCTGGTGTCGGCCATGCTTTCCCTTGTCAAACACAGAGAGGGAGACAACGCATCATCGCCCTTTTCCAGTCTTATCTGGGCGGGCGTGGACAAGCTTTCACCCAAAGACCTGGAACTGATGAATCGCGGGCAAAGCGAGTGCACCATTGTCCCGGTCGATATCCCGCCTGTTATAAACGACCGGTTCTATAACGGCTTCAGTAACAACCTTATCTGGCCGCTCTTTCATTCCTTCCCCTCGTTTGCCATTTTTTCCGAAACCTCGTACGAAAGCTATGTCAAAGCGAATACGCTGTTCGCAGATGCCCTGCTGCAGGAAATCCGCGATGATGATTTCATATGGATCCACGACTACCAGCTCTTTTTGGTGCCTGGATTGGTACGTGAAAAACGGCCGCACGCCCACATCGGCTTTTTCCTGCACATCCCCTTTCCGCCCTTTGAGCTTTTCCGCATGCTGCCCCGGCAATGGCGCGAAGCCATTCTGCAGGGAATGCTGGGCGCCGACCTGGTGGGATTTCACACCTTCGATTATTGCCAAAACTTCCAGAAGGCCGTTTCACGGATACTCAACCACGACATTACCATGAACACCGTGCTCATGGACGACCGGATCGTGAAGTTCGATTCCTTTCCCATCAGCATCGATTATGATAAATTCTCCGATGCGGCAGCGAACTCTACTGAAGTAAACCAGGTAAAGGCGTCTCTTTCGGATATCCTCAGCGACCAAAAACTCATTTTCTCGGTCGACCGTCTCGATTACACCAAGGGCTTCCTGAACCGGCTCGAAGGGTTCGAATATTTTCTTGAACATTTCCCCGAGTGGCGGGAAGATGTGGTTTTCAACATGGTTGTGGTTCCCTCGCGCGACAAAATACCAAAATATAACGAGATGAAAAAGGACATTGAAGCCATGGTGGGCCGGATCAACGGCAAATATGGGACCATTGCCTGGCATCCCATCATTTACCAGTACAAGTCCCTCTCGTTCAACGAACTCATCGCGCTCTACTCGCACAGCCATGTAGCGCTCATCACCCCCATCCGGGACGGCATGAACCTGGTTTCAAAGGAATACGTGGCCTGCCAGAGCCATGACAAGGGCGTGCTCATCCTCAGCGAAATGGCCGGCGCGGCCGCTGAACTGAGCGAAGCGCTCATTATCAATCCCACTGACCGCAAGGAAATGGCCACGGCCCTCAACCGCGCGCTCACCATGCCGCAAAAAGAGCGCGCACTGCTCATGGACCGCATGCAGAAGCGCATAAAAACCTACGATGTCTTTGCCTGGACGCAGGACTTCATCTCCAGTATGGACGATACCAAAAAGGAACAGGAAATGAGCAAAGTCACCATCATGAATACGGAGATACGCGAACGGGTCATTGCCGCCTATACGGCTGCGCGGCAACGTGTCATTTTTCTCGACTACGACGGCACCCTGGTCCCTTTTTCAAAATACCCCGAACTCGCGGTGCCCAGCGAGTATTCGCTCAACCAGCTCAAGGCCCTTGCAACACCCGCGGCGAACGCGGTGGTCATTATCAGCGGCAGATCAAAAGAGTTTCTCAACGAATGGTTCAGCGGCTATCCCGTACACCTCATTGCCGAGCATGGCGCCTTTACCAAAGCGCCAGGCGCTGAATGGGCATGCGAACTCGATCCTGACGCTGAGTGGAAAAAAGCCATTGCGCCCGTGCTGCAGCGCTATTATCACCGTTGCAGCGGCTCCTTTGTCGAGGAAAAGGCCTTTTCCCTGGCATGGCACTTCCGCAACTCGCCTCAGGAGATCGCCGCGATAAAGGCGAAAGAACTTACCGAGGAGTTGCGGACCCTGATTGTACCGGAAAACAGGCTGCAAGTTCTCGAAGGGGAAAAGGTCATTGAGATCAAACGCGCGGGTTACGACAAAGGCGTTGCTGCCTCGCGATTTCTAACAGCCCAAACACCGGACTTCATTCTGGCTTTGGGCGACGATAAGACAGACGAGGACCTGTTCAGGGCGCTTCCGGCTGAAGCGCATACTATCAAGATTGGCCTCAAAACCACCAGGGCAAAATATAACCTCAAAAGTCAGCAGGAAGTGCATACGCTTCTCGATAAACTCATCACCTCCTAAAAAACGTCCAGGAAAAAAGCCTATTGCTTTTTTCCCGTAAAATGTTTATATTAATGCACACGGGTGCATAAATAAAATAAAATTATTTATTTTACTATGATAAAGCTATCGCACGCGAGCGCAAACAGAGTACTGGTGGCAAAAAAGGCAGGGGTATCCGCTTCCACGGTTTCCCGGGCCCTTTCCGGTTCACCGCTCATCTCAGAACCCACGCGGGAAAGAATCAGGGCGATCGCTGAGAAGATGGCCTATACGCCAAACAGACAAGCATCGCTCCTGGCGCGGCAAAAGACGCTCAGGCTCGGTTTTGTAGTTCCCTACTATAAATCAATACCTCCATTCTCCAGATCATACTTTCCAGCATTGCTCAACGGACTTGTGACAGGCGCCGAAGAAAAAGGCTATTCCATTACCATTATTGTAGATACGACGGGCGACACCTACAAAGACCTTTCAAAAATAGTGCAGAGCAAAGAGGTCGATGGCCTGCTGCTTGCCATCAATAAAATCAATGACCTCCGCATACCGGAACTAAAAAAAAACAATGTCCCTTTTGTGCTGATAAACAGCTATGGCAAGGGGTTTTCCAGCGTTGATAACAACCCGCTGCCCGGCATGACCGCGGCTTTCGAGCACCTGATCTCCCTTGGCCATACGACCATTGGCTACATCTCAGGCGACATGCATTATTATAATGCGATTGACCGGCTTGAAGCGTTTAAAACACTCGCGGAAAAGTTCAAGGTCACAACGCAGGTTGAGGTGGGAAATTTTTCAAAAACATCGGGATATTATTGCGCGGGCAAGCTGCTCCAGGGAGCGCCGGTCACGGCGATCATGACCTCCTCTGACAGGGAGGCCCTGGGCGTACTCGAATACTGCCGCGATCATGCCATCGCTATTCCGGACAAAGTGAGTGTCATTGGGTTTGATGACCTCGACCCTGCGGCCTATGTGCACCCGGCCCTTACCACCATCGACAACCCCGTGGACGAAACAGGAAAGGCCGCGTCACAGCTTCTCATCGACACGCTTGAAACCAGGACCAATGACCCGCGTCAGATACGCCTCGATACCGGGTTCATCATACGGCAATCAACAGGCAAACCGCACGGATAAACAAAGGAGCTTGTGATATGGTAAAAAAAATCAGGGTCACGATCTGGAACGAATTCGTGCATGAAAAAAATGACGCTGCGGTAAAAAAAGTCTACCCGGATGGAATCCACAACGCCATTGCGCAGGGGCTAAAGAAAGAGATGGGGTTTATTATACAGACTGCCACTCTGGAACAGCCTGAACACGGCCTCACAGAAAAGGTCCTGAAAAATACGGATGTTCTGTTCTGGTGGGGCCATATGGCGCACGGCCAGGTGGACGATGAAATCGTAAAAAGGATCCACCAGAAGATACTCGACGGCATGGGCCTTGTAGTGCTCCATTCCGGCCATTTTTCAAAGATATTCAGGCGCCTCATGGGAACCAACTGCTCACTTACCTGGCGCGTGGCCGACGAACGGGAGATTGTCTGGAACATTGCGCCAAGCCATCCCATTGCCCAGGGCATTGCCGGATCCTTTGAACTCCCCGGGTCTGAAATGTACGGTGAACGGTTCGACATTCCCGAACCCGACCAGCTCCTCTTTGTATCCTGGTACGAAGGCGGCAATGTCTTCCGTTCCGGCTGCACGTTCAAACGCGGCAATGGGAAAATCTTCTACTTCAGCCCTGGCCACGAGACCTATCCCATCTTCTATGACAAAACCATACTGCGTATACTCGCGAACAGCGCGCGCTGGGCATATTCGCCAATACGGCTCTCCACCAATGACGTCCCCAACCAGAAAACCCCTCTGGCGCCCATAACAAAAAGGAAACCCATATGAAACCTATACACCTGGGCATCATCGGCACAGGCGGGTGGGCAAACGCGCATGCCAGGGCCTATACAAACATGTCCGGCGTTGCGCTGGTCGCATGCTGCGATATCAACAAGGACCGGGCAGCCGCCTTTGCTGAAAAATGGTCCATTCCCCGTGTATATACCGGCTATAAAACCATGTTTGAGAAGGAAAAGCTGCACGGTATATCCAATGTCGCGGTGGATTCCATGCACGCGCCTATTTCCATCGCTGCCATGAAAAAAGGCATTGCCATTCTCTGCGAAAAGCCCCTGGCCACAACCCTTGCTGACGCAAAAAAAATGCTCGCTGTGGCGAAAAAAACAGGCGTCATCAACATGGTCGACTTCACCCGCCGGGGAGTGACCGCGGTCCAGGGAGCGGCAGCGTACATTGCAAAGGGCAACATTGGCCGCATTATGCACGTTGAGGCAAGCTATTTGCAAAGCTGGCTTTCACAACCCGCCTGGGGCGACTGGCGCACAATCCCAGCCTGGACCTGGCGGCTCTCCACAAAACACGGCAGCGCGGGCGTGCTGGGCGACCTCGGGTGCCACATATACGATACCGCGCTCCTGTTGTGCGGCGACATCAGTGAAATCGCCTGTACCCTGAAAACGTTCGACAAAGGCGGTAAAATCGGGCCCTATCTGCTAGACGCGAATGACAGTTTTGTATCAACAGTGCGGTTTAAAAATGGCGCCATCGGCTCAATCCACTCAACACGGTGGGCAACCGGCCATATGAACAGCATCAGAGTAAGGGTTTATGGCGACAAAGGCGCGGTCGAAATAGACCTTGACCGCGCAGCCGATGAATTCCAGGTGGTCAGAGGAGCGGCTGCTATGAAAAAAGGTCTTTGGACAACAGTGAAATGCGCCCGTACGCCCACTATGTGGGAACGCTTTGTCACATCCATACGTACAAAGAAAAACGACCCGTCTGATTTTGCCAATGGGGTAAAAGTCCAGGCATACCAGCACTACAGCGTGCTTTCAGACACGACAGGAAGACCAGTCAAAGTTACACTATAACAAAAAGGAGCGCCATGAAAAAAGCCATCATGGTTTGGGGCGGTTGGGACGGACACGAACCCAAACAGTGCGTTGACATTTTTGAGCCGTTCTTGAAGGAAAAAGGATATCAGGTCGAGGTCTTTGACAATCTCGATGTATATCTGAACACGGAAAAAATGATGGCGTTAGATCTCATTGTCCCGGCATGGACCATGGGTACCATCACTAAAGAACAGGAACAAGGCCTGCTCTCTGCGGTCAAATCCGGCGTCGGCATTGCCGGCTGGCACGGCGGCATGGGTGACTCTTTCCGGAACAACACTAAATATCAGTTCATGGTAGGCGGCCAGTGGATTGCGCATCCGGGTGGAGATGAGGCACAGTACATGGTCAATATTAAAAAACCAACAGATCCGATCGTGCAGGGACTCAAGGATTTTTCCATGACCAGCGAACAGTACTTCATGCATGTGGACCCTTCAAATGAAGTGCTTGCCACAACAACGTTCAGCGGGGAATACGAGGACATTTCCTGGATCAAAGGCACGGTCATGCCCATGGTCTGGAAAAGGCCCTATTGGAAGGGCCGGGTTTTCTACACTGCGCTCGGTCATGTGGCAAAGGATTTCAACGTACCTGAAGTGAAGACCATTGTCCAGCGCGGCATGCTCTGGGCAAGCAAATAATCCGTAAGGGCGACCCGGCGGGTCGCCCCAACACAGGAGATAACCATGAAAATCAAGATCGGCATCATCGGCTGCGGAAATATCTGCGACATCTATTTCCAGAACCTTAAAAAATTCGCGAACACTGAAGTGGCTGCGTGCGCTGACCTGGTGCTCGAACGCGCGCAGGCAAAGGCAGCACAATACAAAATCGCAAAAGCCTGCACGGTAAAAGAACTTCTGGCAGACCCGGAAATAAAAATCATCCTGAACCTGACCATTCCCAAAGCGCATGCCGAGATCGCGTTCAAAGCAGTGGCTGCCGGCAAGTCTGTATACAATGAAAAGCCGCTGACAATAGACCTGGCCGATGCGAAAAAACTGCTGGCATTGGCAAAAAAGAAAAAGGTCCTTGTTGGCTGCGCTCCCGACACCTTCATGGGCGCAGGGTTGCAAACCTGCCGCAGGCTCATGGACAAAGGTATTATCGGCAAACCTGTTGCCGCTACCGCCTTCATGATGTGCCATGGCCATGAAAGCTGGCACCCGGCGCCTGAATTCTACTATAAAAGAGGCGGCGGCCCCATGCTCGATATGGGCCCCTATTATGTGACCGCGCTTGTCTCCCTGCTTGGCCCTGTTGCACGGGTCACCAGCTCATCGCAGATCATGTTTCCCACCCGAACCATTACCAGCAAACCCCAGTACGGGAAGAAGATAAGAGTAGAAGTGCCCACGCATGCGGCCGGGATCATGGACTTCAAACAGGGCGCTGTGGCAACCATCATCACCAGCTTTGATGTATGGCCCACCCAGCTGCCGCGCATTGAAATATACGGGACAAAAGGCACGCTCCGCGTGCCCGACCCGAATACTTTTGACGGTCCTGTCACCCTCATCACCCCTGACCGGAAAGAAAAAAAGATCGGGCTTACCCATGCCTATGCTGCCAATTCTCGCGGCCTTGGGGTTTCAGACATGGCACGGGCGCTTGTCTCTGGCGGAAAACACAGGGCCAATGGAGAAATGGCCTGCCATGTGCTCGAGGTCATGCATGCGTTCCACGCAGCCTCGGCCAAAGGCAGGCACATACGCATACAAAGTATCTGCGAAAAACCGGCTGCTCTTACACCAAGGAAAGGAAGATAACATGAAATCGTACCCAACATCGGTCCAGCTCTATTCTGTGCGCGAAGAGGCAAAACTCGATTTTCCCGCAACACTGAAAAAAATCGCAAGCATGGGGTTCGTTGCAGTTGAATTCGCAGGGTATCATAATGTGCCATTAAAAGAATTGCGCAAAATTCTCGACACCCTTTCACTTAAAGCGTCGTCCACGCATGGCGCGCTTCCGGATGAAAGCAACATCAGGGATATTGCAGAGGCCGCGCATACGCTAGGATTCACGCGTCATATCTGCGGCCGGGGAGATGCCTTCTTTGCCTCTGAGGAAGAATGCAAAAAGACAGCCGCATTGCTCGAAAATGCGGCCCAAATGCTCAAAAAAGAGGGGCTTACGTTCGGGTATCACAACCACTGGTGGGAATTCGACAAGAATTTCAACGGCAAGCTGCCGATGGAAGTGGTTGCAGAAAATGCGCCCTCCATGTTTCTGCAGGTCGATACGTACTGGGTAAAAGTGGCTGGCCAGGAACCGTCTGATTTTATCAAAAAATATAAGGCGCGTATCCCCACGCTGCACATCAAGGACGGTCCTTTGAACAGGGACCTTCCCATGACCGCTGTTGGCGAAGGAAAAATGAACTGGAAACCCATTATCGAGGCAGCTGATCCGGCAACGCTTGAATATCTGGTCGTAGAGCTGGACCGGTGCGGCACGGACATGGGGGAAGCAGTGAAAAAAAGCATATCCTATCTCGTAAAGCAAGGATACGGAAGATCACGATGATACGTATACCCGTAAGGGCGACGCACGGGCGCGGTTTTCGTGCCAGCAAATGGGTAATCAAGATCGCCAAAAAAACCCAGGTGCAGGGGCGGGTTTCAAACCCGCCCCTGCACCTTTAAAATGTTTGGAACACGACCCGACACCGGCATAAAAAAGGAGACAAACATGAAACCCACAAAGATCGGCGTCATCGGCTGCGGAACCATCTGCGGCATCTACTTCACCTCGCTGCGAAAATTTCCCACTGTCGAGGTGGCTGCCTGCGCGGACATTGACATAAAAAAGGCGAAAGCCAAGGCAGCGGAATTCAGCGTTCCCCGGGCCTGTACGGTCGATGAACTGCTGGCGGACAAAGACATTTCGCTTGTAGTAAATCTGACCATACCCGTGGTGCACGCGGAAGTATCTATCAGGGCGTTGAACGCGGGAAAACATGTGTACAGTGAAAAACCGCTTGCCACCACACGTAAGGACGCGGCCAGGGTCATTGAAGTTGCCAAACGAAAAAAACTCCGGATCGGCTGCGCGCCGGACACGGTCCTTGGCGGCGGCATCCAGACTTGTAAGAAAATTATCGACGACGGCTGGATCGGCAAACCTGTTGCGGCGACCGCGTTCATGATGGGCCATGGACCAGAGGCATGGCATCCCAATCCCTTCTTTTTCTATGAGCCTGGCGCTGGCCCGCTGTTCGACGTCGGCCCCTATTATGTCGCGGCGCTCATCACGCTGCTTGGTCCGGTAAAAACCGTGGCGTCCATGGCGCGCATGAGCTTTAAGCAACGCCTTGCCACAAGCAAAGAGCACTTTGGCAAAACAATTGAGGTGAAAACACCGACCCATGTTGCCGGGACATTGGAATTCGCCAATGGCGCAATTGGCACGCTCATCACCAGTTTTGATGTATGGGGCACCAAAACCCCGCGCATTGAAATTTACGGCTCCGAAGCGACCCTTGCGGTTCCTGATCCAAACACCTTTGGCGGCCCTATCCAGATCCGTCGCATGGGGATCGCTGAATTTGTGGATATTCCGGTCATGTTTCCCTATGCCGAGAATTTCCGGGGCCTTGGCGCAGCAGACATAGTCCACGCGGTCATGAACAAACGGGACCACCGGGCAAACGGCGAAATCGCCTATCACTCAGTGGATGTAATGGAAAGTCTGCTTGAAGCGTCAAAAGCCCAGAAGCACCTGAAAATAAAAAGTTCCTGCAAACGGCCAGCACTCATGCCGCTTGGACGGGCAATGGGTATGCTGGATTAAAAAAGGAGTATTCATGGCACAGATTAAAGGACCAGCTATTTTCCTGGCACAATTTATGGGTGACAAAAAGCCCTTTGACACATTGGAAAACATCACACAATGGGCAAAATCACTCGGCTATCTGGGTATGCAATTGCCCGGATGGGACAAACGGTGCATTGACCTGGACAAAGCAAGCGCATCAAAAACATACTGCGACGAATTAAAAGGTCGGTGCAATGGCCTTGCTATAACTGAAATTGCCACGCACTTGCAGGGCCAACTCGTTGCCGTGCATCCGGCATACGACACCCTGTTTGACAGTTTTGCCGATCCTTCGGTCAAAGGCAATCCCAAAGCGCGCACTGCATGGGCGAACGGCCAGCTCATGAAGGCAATCAAAGCCTCCAAAAACCTTGGGCTCACGGTCATGCCCACGTTCAGCGGCGCCCTGCTCTGGCCTTTCCTGTATCCATGGCCCCAGCGGCCCGCTGGTCTTGTTGAACAAAGCTTTAAGGAACTGGCAAAACGCTGGAAACCCATTTTTGACTTTGCTGACCGTCAAGGCATTGACGTGGCTTTTGAAATCCATCCGGGCGAAGATCTGCACGACGGCCTCTCGTTCGACCGGTTCCTGAAAGCAGTACGCAATCACAAGCGCTGCTGCATAAATTATGACCCATCGCACTTTATTCTGCAAGGACTTGATTATATCGGTTTTATTTCTGAATACAGCGAAAGAATAAAGGCGTTTCATGTAAAAGATGCTGAATTCAGGCCAACGGCAAAATGCGGGGCGTATGGTGGCTTTGCTGACTGGAAATCGCGCGCAGGCAGGTTCCGCAGCTTGGGCGATGGGCAGGTTGATTTCAAACAAGTCTTTACAAAACTGACCGAAGCCGGATATGCGTCGTGGGCAGTGCTGGAATGGGAATGCTGCATCAAGGACGCTGCGCAGGGAGCAAAAGAGGGCGCGTCCTTTATCGCCTCCATGCTCATCGACACGCCGGAAAAGGCCTTTGACGATTTCGCAGGCAGCGGAACAGACACTCAGACAAACAGAAAAATATTAGGAATATAACCGAAGATTGTAGGGGTGGGTTTGAAACCCACCCCTACAATCCGGTACTGGCGCGGTCATCGCGCCTCGTAAGGGCGACCCGGCGGGTCACCCCAACACGGAGGAATATCATGGAACACCGTAAACTCCGCGCAGGAATCGTTGGCGGCGGCAGGGGCGCTTTCATCGGCACGGTCCACAGGATCGCCGCAACGCTGGACAACGAGGCGGAACTTGTCGCCGGAGCGCTCTCAAGCGATCCGGAAAAGGCTGAGGTATCAGCCAAAGACTGGTATCTCAAACGCTCTTACGCCTCTTTTGAGGACATGGCAAAAAAGGAAAAGATGCTTCCAGATGGCATTGATTTTGTCATGATCGCCACGCCCAACCATATGCATTACCCGGTTATACGGGCTTTCGCGGAACAAGGCATCCACGTTGTATGCGACAAACCCCTCGCCTTTACGGTTGAGGAGGCTGAGGAGATCGGCAAACTGGTGGAGAAAAAGAAGATCGTCTTTGCCCTTACGCACAATTACACGGGTTACCCGCTTGTACGCGAGGCGCGGGACATGGCTAGGTCAGGGAAATTAGGCGGCATCCGCAAAGTCATTGTAGAATACCTGCAGGACTGGCTCAGCAGCCCCATTGAAAAAGAGGGGCAGAAACAGGCCTCGTGGCGCACAGACCCGGCAAAGGCGGGAATATCGTGCTGCGTCGGCGATATTGGCACGCATGGTGAGAACCTTCTGGAATACATCACCGGGATAAAGATCAAATCAGTATGTGCTGACCTCACAACCTTTGTATTGGGCCGGCCTCTGGAGGACGATGCCAATATTCTGCTCCGGCTCGAAAATGGCGGCAAGGGTTTCCTTACCTGCTCGCAGATCGCCACAGGCGAGGAGAACAACCTCTGTATCCGCATCTACGGCACAAAGGCGTCCATCGAATGGCATCAGCAGGAGCCGAACAATCTGATTATAAAATACCCCTCAGCGCCCATGCAGGTCATGCGCACCAACAGGTCCCAGGCCTGCAAGGAGGCGCTTACTCTGTGCAGAATTCCAGCAGGCCACCCCGAAGGATATCTTGAGGCTTTTTGTAATATCTACAGGAACGCCATTGCAGACATCAAGGCATTGAAGGCCAATAAACCACTGGCAAGAGACTACCCGTCTGTGCACGACGGCATACGGGGTATGAAATTTGTCGCTAAATGCGTTGAGAGCTCAACAAAAGGTGCTATCTGGACAGACCTTTGATTTTCAAAGGGTTAGGATGGCAGCTAAAATAATTCAATTGCTTCTTAAAGTAATTTAAACTAAATTATTAATAAAATTATTAAAGTTTTCTCAAGATGTGCCGATATTCGAAGTAGGGAGATAATCGTATGAGGATTTCCGGGATTTCATCACATATCAACGCTGATGCGATCAAGAAAATAGACCAGGAACGCAAAAGCGCCTCTATCACAACCACAAACAAGGCGAACAAGGATTCGTCTGTTTTTTCAGACGATGCCAAACGCCTGAGCGCATCATCCGCCGATGTAGGCGCAGTCAAAGCCCAGGCTGAAGCGCACCCCGAAATTCGTCCTGAAAAGGTGCAGGAGGCCAAGCAGAAAATCCAGAGCGGCTTCTACGATTCTGAGGAATTCATCGATCAGCTCGCTGAAAAAATCATGCGCGACTTTGGCATTGGTTGATCAAAAAAAATATTTATCGGAAAATTGACCCTGCAGGGAACGGCTTGCGGGGTTTTTATTTTTTATCCTGGCTTTGGCTGCGCATCACGATTATTGCTGGGGTATTGGCGCTGGAATGGGAGCGGCAGCGCTGTCCGGCGCTGATTGCTGCCCATTAGGCGCCGGGGAAACGCTGGTGTCAGGCGCCCCACCCTGCTTCTGCTGAAAAACTTCCTTTTTGACCTTGCCGTACCGGCCTGTGTTCACCTTTGCGCAGCAGCGGAAGCCCACGTCTTTGTATCTCTTTTTTATGGAAAGCCCGTCCCATTTTGAGCAGCGCGCGCTCTTGCCGTCATTAAACGAACCGCCAAAGGCGCCGATACCGCCGCCGCCCGTCCATTCGCGTACATTGCCGATAAGGTCAAAGACTTCATAATTATGGGTCTTGCATCCGGGGTTGTCCCCGCTCTTCCGATACGTTTTTAAGGAAACATTGCATTTGGCTTCATCGTACACGTTGTAGTAGCTGTAGTCCCAGTTGTTGAGCCCGGTGCACGCCTCTTTCCATTCGCTGTCCCAACAGAGATATTTGCCCAGGGCCGCGCAGGTCGATTTCGCCTTGTACCATGAAACATTGACAAGAGGAAAACGGCCCTTCTGATTGGGGTATTCGTATCGGTCTATGCAGACCTCGTAGATGTGTTTCGGATTGTAATCGACGATCACATATTCCATGTCAGGAGGACATTCTTTGAGCATGCCTTTAATGATCGGGGCCTTGGGAAGCGGCGGCTCTTCGTCCAGAGGAAGCTGGTCACTGGAATCAGCGCCCGTATCGGTATAGCCGGGTGCGGCCTGGCTGCTGGATTCATCAACCCCCTGTTGAGGCATGCCCGCATCACCCGCATCGTCTTCACCGGTATAGACCGGCGGCGCGGCAAGTACCGCAAAGGCGAAACTCAGGAAAAAAAACGCTGAAAGTCTGGCGAATATCTGCGGCATGAAAGACCCCCGGTTTGTGTATTGATACCTGTAAATTTATTTTCTCCCCGTACCCAAGTCAATATCTATGTTCTTAGTGGGCATAGAAGAGCCCCCCAACTTGGCTGTAGGGAAAATTCCGCTGTATCCCAGCCATATAGAGGCCAAAGAGGTGGAAGTAGTAATCGTCATCGCCGGCAGTTCCATTGGCCGCGTTTTCGCCAAAGGTCGTGAAGCTCCACCGGTTCATCTGCTGTGACCGCATATCGCGGACAACCACCTCAACTGGCACCATCAGGGTCTTTCCCGCAAAGGCGTGCTTGAGAAAATTCAATTCAACAGTAAGATCGGCAAGGTCTTCACGGTCCGCGTAGGTGTATCGTCCCTTTTTCGCGTCCTTTTTCAATTCATCGCGCATGGCATCGCCAATCTGGGAAAAATAGGCAAGCAGCGCCTTGTTTTGCAATGAGTCAGTTGGCCAGTTCTCAATGGACGAGACATCGGAAAAATCGTGAATGCCTTTGAATGAAAGCGTGGCAAAACTCGCGTCAATGGCCTGCACCATCTTTTTGGGCGTTGGGGCGCAACCGCCTATCAGGCAAACACACATGGCGGTAATGCCCGCTATTACCTGAATCGCCGGAGTGCTCATGGGTTCCTCGCCTTCACCACCGCTACCTTACCCGACTTTGCTCCAATAGGTCCTCCTTCGAGCGACCTGCCTGAAACATAATAAAAATAAATCCCCGGATCGATACGGCGGTTGGCCCTGTTTTTCAAGTCCCAGAAAAAAAGCGCTCGCGACCCTCCCGTATTGCCGGGCTCGTACATACGGATGAATTCTCCCTGCCTGCCTGAATCAAGCATCCGCACCAGAGAGCCGGACAGCGAGTAGATGCGGCACGCGCCTGTCGCAAAAAGGCTGTCGCATACTATGGTAAGTCTGGCCTGGTCCCGGGAGATCGGATTGGGAAACACGTGCACCGTGGACCCAATGCCGGAAAGGCCCGCGCTATAGACAAGAAACGATTTGCACGCGCGCCCTTGGGACGTGTCGTCGTGCGTCATGCTGCCGCGTACGGAGTCGTAGGCAACGAAAAAGACGTTGTTTTCCCCGCGCGTAACGGCCCGTGACGGTCCGGTGCGCGAGGCAGCGGTAAAAATCTGGTAATTGAAATAATAGTTGGACGAATCAACGAAATTAAACCGCAATGAAAGAACGCCCTGCTCAGCCATTCGATCAAGGACCGAATCAACCGTGACCTTGAACACGGAAAGCGGATGCAGCGGCGCATAGGCGTCCGGGTCCATCTGCCAGACCATACCTGTAACATTGTAAATCTGTTCAAAAAGGGCCCGGTCAGGTGTGTCCGAGCTGCCGGTGGAATCCTTGAGAATGCAAACAAAGGAATCGAGAATAGTGATGCTGCCCGATACGCCGGAAAGCGCGTTTTGGGTAATGGTCTCTCCCGCGATAAACTGATACACTGAATCGAGCTGGAGCAACCGCAGTGTTATGAGCGCCGAATCAGCGTTCTGGACAGCCAATAACTCCGAAGGAAAGGTCCGTCCCGCCCACCAATCAATGTCAATGACCGGAGACGCCAGCACAAGAAGCGAGTCGTCAACCGAGGCGCCCGAGATTCCCGCGGTATATAAACTAACCGATCCTTCGCCGTTTGCCGCGTGAACCCCGATCTCGTGGCGGTCCCTATTGCCCAGGGCCCAATACTGCAGGGAAAGGGGCCGTATCCCCTTGGTCGCCTGTACCACAAAATCCTGGTATGAAAGGTAATCGGTGCGGACAAGAGGCCAGAGCGCCGCGTCTGTAAAGACCTGTTGTTTGAGACCGCTCCGGGTTCCGGTATAATATAGCCATACGCCGAATTCCGCGAATGCTTTTACAAAGGTGAAGGCGCTGTCATAGTGCTGGAGCGCGTGTGTGAAAACCTCGCCTGTTGATGTCATGCCCTGCCCATACTCTTCCCATGCATATCGGATCACTTCGGGAGAAAAACGCTCGTCAAGAAACTTGGGCCACACCACCTTGTCGTAGTTGCCCGGCATGTCCGGGTTGAATCCGTCGAGCGGACGATCGGGCGATGTCATAATATTGTATTCAGGATGGTGGTACGTGGAAGCGGCTGCTGTGTCGATATATTGAAGATAATCATTCACCTCAGGGTATACTTTATCCTCCATCCAGACTGAGGAAGGTTCATTAAAGAAGTTGAAATATGTCGTATAGCCGAACTGGACCATGTGGAAAAATTCATGCGCAACAGTGACGCCGTAACCGCCCCGCACATCAAGACCCTGCTTGCTTAGAAAATCAAGATCATTGTCAATAGCAATTGAATCTTCAGTATACGCATACCCGTACACATTGCCCAGATCGCGCATGCACACGCCCACGCGCGGATAGGCATAGTTATACCCGAGCGTGCCCGTGATGTAGCTGAACACAGAATCGCATGATTCGGCCACGTATTCCACGTAATCGGGTATGCCGTTTGCCCCTGTCAAAAAAGCGCGATTGGAAAGGGTAAGTTGGTCCCTGGACGGCACCGAATCCCTGCCAGTACGCACAAAATGGATGGTGAATTTTCCGCTGGCCGTGGTATATACTTCATCCAAGACCGCGGCGCTTTTTGCCATGGTCTGACTCAGAAAGTCCTGCTGAAAGGTCCACGGAAGTTCATCAAAGTCCTCTCTGAGCACCCGGACAACGCCAGTGGCGCACTTAATCGGAATATGCCCTTCTCTGAGGAACTGGTCGTGGTCCATGGTGATCAAACGCCACAATTCCATGGCCCTTTGCTGGGCCTCTAGGGAATAGGTTCCCGCAAATCCATGGCCCCAAAACAAAAAGAGGACCGCAACCAGCGCCATATTCCGGTAAAACATGTTTAAAAAATAAGAAACAACGTCCAAAGTATCCAGGAAAAAGCATGGATGTAATCAATTTTGCTCTCAAGCGATGCCAAACTTCAACCGATAAATGATATGAAGGCGGACCGTTTTAAATCACCTTCCCTTGGTGGAGCGGCAAAACAGCTTCCCCAAAAACCTTTTTTGCCGCTGTTAAAACGAGTTCTGTTTTTCAACCTCTAAAGGCAAGTTGCAAAACTTGCCTTTTTTAATTGAATTTAAAGGGGAGTTTTTACTATATTCTTGTGCAACTATTTTAAAGACAAAAGGTTAGAGTTCAATGCAAACAGCAATAATACTTATCGTCGGTGCGATGGCAATAACATTGACCGGGTTTTCCTGGTATAGGAACATTGAATTGCTCCAGAAAAGAATAAAAAACAAGGACCTTACATCGTCCGATATGTATGTCGATTATCCTATCAGGCTAGTTTGGCTTTTATACATCACCGTCTTTTCCTTCGGGTTTGTCATCAACAATCTTTTTTAAATGACAAAAAAACAGCCTGTCTATAGCATGACCGGATATGGCAAAGGCCTGTTCCAGTCAAAAAAACGCAAGATTGCCGCTGAACTCAAGTCAGTAAACAACCGCTTTTTCGAATTTCAGCTAAAGGGTTCCTACATTTTGGACCCGTTTGAGGCCTCTATAATCAGCCTATTGAAAAAAACCATAAAACGTGGGTCTGTGACCCTATTCGTCAATGTTCAGGAATTCGAGGAGTCAGCGACTGTCCCCTATTTAAACCTTCCGCTGATCAGAGCCTACGAATCCTTGTTCGAAAAAGCGCAGCGCACGCTCAAGCGGAACGATCCCATCCCCTTCTCCTTTCTTCTGGGACTCCCCGATGTCATCAGGACCTATTCGTCCGCGGAAAAGGACAAGACCCTTGCCGATGACATTCTCGAAGCTGTACAAGGCGCAGTTGACGAACTAAATGTCATGCGCCAAAAGGAAGGCTCGGCGCTTGTCCAAGACCTTGCGGCCCGCATCATCCTCACTGAAAAATACCTTGCCAATATCCAGGAAAAAATCCCGGCGCGTATGGACGCATACAAACAGCGGCTCGAGAAAAAAGTCGCTGATGTGATCAAAGAAGGCGCTGATGAGACAACCCGCATGCGGTTGCTCTCCGAGTTCGCCATTATGGCTGACAAAATGGACGTATCCGAGGAGATCACCCGCTTCAAGAGCCATACGCAACAGTTTTCGGACGCGCTCCAAGGCATGACCGAGCCCGGTAAACGGCTCGGGTTCCTGCTCCAGGAGATGAACCGCGAAATCAATACGCTCTCGGCAAAAGCGCAGGACCCGGATATTATATCGTCCTGCGTTGCCGTCAAGGAAGAGCTGGAGAAGATGCGCGAACAGGTGCAAAATCTCGAATAGTGACCTATACCAAGGAGACCTATATGCAGAAACGGAATTTTGGAGAAGAACTCGACAAAAATGATCACAACTATTTCGAATTGGTCAACGTGGCGTCGCAGGCAGCCCGTTTTATCAACGACCAGATCAAGACCGACAACGTGGAACTCAAGACCAAGGTGACCACCGAGGCCATGGCCAAGGTCTTTGACGGCAGGGTCGTCACCATCAAAAACGACGAACACGCATGACCCTTGCCGGCAGGCGCGTCGCCGTAGGTATCTGCGGCGGCATTGCGGCGTACAAGATGCCGCAGATCATCCGGATGCTCCTGAAACAAGACTGTGAAGTGCAGGCGATACTGACTGCAAACGGCGAGCGCTTTGCGGCAAAAGCAACACTTGCCACCCTCACCCGCAGACCGGTCATCACAAGCCTTTTTGACCAGACCGAACCGGTTTCAACCCGCCACATTGCCACTGCAGATTGGGCGGAGGCTCTTCTGGTCGCACCGGCAACCGCCAATATACTGGCAAAATTCGCTTGCGGCATAGCCGACGACTTTCTCTCCACGCTTTATCTTTCGCTCAAAACACCAGTGCTCTGCGCGCCATCCATGAACACCGTCATGTGGGAACACCCGGCAACGCAGGAAAACCTCGCCATCCTCCGGAAACGGGGCGTGGTGATTGTTCCGCCCGCGTCAGGCGATCTTGCCTGCGGCAGTTCAGGCGCCGGACGCCTCGCGCCCGGGAAGGAAATTGTCTTTGCCGTGAGGAAAGCGCTCTCGCCCCAAGACCTGGCGGGAAAAAAAATGCTCATTACCTGCGGCGGTACCCAGGAACAGATTGATCCTGTGCGCGTTATCTCAAACAAAAGCACGGGTAAAATGGGCATTGCACTCGCCATCCGGGCGGCTGAGCGCGGCGCGCAGGTGACGCTCGTGCATGGCGCTCTTGCGCAAGCCGCGCCCCAATACCTTCTTGCCGTGCCCGCGCTCTCTACCGCGGACATGGCCCGCGAAGTGAGGACCCGTTTTCCCAAAAACGATATCCTGGTCATGGCGGCCGCAGTGGCCGATTTCACACCCAAGACCGTGGCGCGGAAGAAAATCAAGAAACAAGCCCAGGGCCTCACGCTCAACCTGGTTGCCGCACAGGACATCCTGAAAGAGGCGTCCAGGAAAAAAGGAAAGCGCGTTATCGTCGGCTTTGCCCTGGATTCTGATGACCGGGCCGCGCAGGCAAGGAAGAAGCTCATTGAAAAAAAATGCGACCTGCTTGTCGCCAACCCCCCAATGGCCATCGGCAGTGAAACCACGGCCCTCACTCTCTACGCAAAAGACGGTTCCGCCATAGAGCTTGGACCAATGACAAAAAAAGACGCAGCCGAAGCCATTCTCGACCGTATCGCGGCCCTATGAACCAGAGTATTTTCGCCTATGCGCGTCAGCAGCGCGACCTGGGATTTTCTACCTTCTACATTGAAGACACGCCTGCCCCATCCGTTTTCCCGCCAATGACTGGATTGCAACCCGGTTCATACGCCGCGCTCGAGGCCATACGCGCCCAGTACGCTGCGTGCGCTGCCTGCGGTCTTGCGCAAACACGCGGTTCCCTTGTCTTTGGCCAAGGCGACCCAAACGCCCGGCTCATGTTCGTGGGTGAGGCGCCAGGCGCTGATGAAGACCGGCAGGGTGCGCCCTTTGTGGGTGAAGCGGGCAAACTCCTCACGAAAATGATCGAAGATGGCATGCATCTGAAACGAAGCGCGGTCTATATAGCAAATATCCTGAAATGCCGTCCTCCCAACAACCGGGACCCTCTGCCCGAAGAGATCCGGCAATGCGTGGCCATTTTACGCGAGCAGATGAAAATCATCGAGCCTGAATTTGTATGCTGCCTGGGCAGAATTGCGGGCCGTACCATCCTTGGCCTTGACGAGAAAGCGACCCTCGTGTCCATGCGCGGCAGGGTGCACGCTGCCGGACCGTTCAAGGTGGTAGTCACCTACCATCCGTCCGCGCTGCTGCGCCATGCCGAATGGAAACATGAGGCGTGGAACGATCTTAAAATGCTCATGCGCGAAATGGGCTTGCCTTTGACTCGGACCGTAACCTAATTTTTATTAGAGCCATGCTAAAAAACAACCTCTTCTACGAACAGAAAAAAGGCGACCCATCGTCGCTTAAGGGAGTGGTTATTGTCTACGCGGTCATAAATAACCCTGAAACCGAGGACAACCGGAAAAGCCCCATATACGAAATGGCGAAAACCGGGATCATCGCGGCCATGGGCGATTACCGCACCCAGAAGAGCCTCGAAGATTTCCTGAAAAAGGAGCTGGGCATTTCACTCGACGACCTGGGAAAATCGGAAAATGCGGCAATCGCCGGTATTCCGCCAAACGCCAACCCCGACTTCATCAGGAAAAAACTCGAATCACTCAAGGACTACGAGGAGCTAATACCCACGCCTGCTCGGCTCGAGGTCTTTGACGCGGAACACGAACTGCTCTCCCGCGATGCGGACATTTTCTACCTTGGCCGCTTCGACCGCCTCGCAAACGCGAATCTTGCCATCAACGCCTTTCCCATACTCTATCAGGCGCTCTACCGGGAACAGGTGGCCCTGCTCATTGCCCAGGAAATCGATAAGATGCTCTCAGCGGCAACCCAGGAAGTGTCGGAAAGCGGCCACTATCTCGAACATCCGGATACGGTTGAACACAAACTCAACGCTGAATTCCTGCCCGAACTCATTTACAGCCATGCTGACCAGGGTGAACTGGACGGATGGGTTAAAAGATTCCGTTCCTTCATGGCCGGGTACAAATACCCGGGCGAGGTTGAAAAAATCATCGCACTTGCATCGGGCGCTGATCCTACTCAGAAGGATGTGCGCAGTCTGCTCGAACTATATATTAAAAGAATAGGCGCTTTTCTACGCGAGGACTATAAGCTGGTTGGGGAATTAAAAGACAAGATTACCAGGGCGGAACAAACCTTTGGCAACAAGACCTAGGATTCAGCGCTTTTTACCGGAGCATCAGTCAGTTTAACGGACTCCATGCCGCTCTCTTTTAAAAAGGCCTCCAAATTTGCCCGGGATATCTTTTTCCTGCCATAGGGAAAACTAACTACTTTTAACACCCCTTTTTTAATCCAGTTATGAATTGTCGGAGTGGTCACATTGCAGATTTTTGCGATATCACTGGGTTTATATAGTTTTTCCATAGTTCGTCCTTTTTTGAATAAAATACATTTTAAATACAGGGTGTTTCAACAAATTTAAAAAATATTATAAAATTCTAAAAATAGAAAATTTTATTGCCTATGCTGATTTTTGATTACTATCTTTAAACACGTTGATTGAAGCATTTCAGAAGAGGAGATTTCCTAACATGAAGTTCATTGATTTTCTTCGGTCAGTTAAAGACGAAAAAAGGACCATCAGTATCACCTTCGGCGACAAACTCTCTCTCACTTGCAGCATCATCGAGACATACGACGATTTCATCAAGGTAAATCTCATGACCTTCGATAAAACCACCACGGCCTTTTCCCCAACCCAGAAAATCTCCTTTGTCCCTGTCTCAACCATCTCGTTCGTCGAGATACTCCGCTAGCACTCCCCCATGCATCAGGGCTGCCGCGCACGTATTCTTTCAGCCGCGTTCATTTACTATCTTTTTTCTCATGGCGCATGGGCCCAGTCACCGGACAGTGTTATCGCAAAAACTGAAAAGACAATTGCCGGCGCAAAAAGCCTGACCGCTGAGTTTTCACTGGAAATCCGCTGGAAACTCAGGGAAACGGTCGAAAAGAAAAAAGGGAAACTCTTTCTTCAAAAACCGGGGAAATACCGGATTGAACTCGACAGCAGCATGTACGTCACGGACGGCGAGACCTTCTGGCGTTATTCGCCGAAGAACAGGCAACTGGTCATTAACGACATCCTCGATGTGCAGAACGACTTCCAGCCGGGCGAATGGCTCTTCAGCTATTCGGCCTATTATTCGCCTGTTGCCATGGAGACCGCGGTCCTGGCGGGCGAGAAATGCTTCACGATCAGGATGGCGCCAAAAGATAAAGCGCGGTTCACCAGTCTGACGGCATGGATCAGCGAAAAAACAGGACTACCCCTCAAGCTTGAAACAATTGACAAGAATGAGAACAATGCGACCTACCTCATCAGCAGCATGGCTGTCGGACCTGGGCTTCCGGGCGCCCTCTTCACTATTACGCCGCCCAAGGGCACTGAAGTCATTGACATGCGCGAATAAACTGTTGCGCCATTCCTGCATCATCTGTGCACTCCTGATCGTGGGAAGCCTGCGCACGCCGTCGAACGCGGCAGGCGCCTATGGGGGCACGCCATCCAGTTTCATTTCCGGCAATATCATCGGTGATATCTTCTATTCCCCGGCCGATTCCCTGCTCCTCGTGCTTACCGGATCAGGGCTGAGTTACACCGTGCTCAACGATTCCGGCTCACCCGCGTCTACCTGGTACAATTTCGGCAGCGAAAGTTTCAATACCAGTCTTTATTTCAGCTCCGCGGCATTGGGAAACAGCACAATGTTCGTTGCCGCGTACGATAAAAAGGACGGAAACATAAACGGCGGAAAGATCTATTACAAGGCACAAGGGAGCCCGCGTTTTATCGCATACGACCCCGCCTTCAGGGACGACGAACACCTGCGCGGTCCCACCTTTGTACACGTTGCGGATTCGCTTGTCTATGTGTCCATGTTTTCCGGCACCATGCTGAAAAACCGGGTCCCTGTTTCTGACACAGGTTGGCGCGCGATCCTTATCAAACCCACCACCTTCCAGAACCTCATTGCCAGCCGCCTGGCCTTACGCGAAAAACTGTCAGCGGCCGCGGACAGTTTTCACTACTTTGCCGACACGCTTGCGCTTGCCAGCGCTACACTCGCAACGCGGTGCGACTCCTTTTTTGCCAATGACTCGCTCTTTGCCGCCCTGCACTATCATTCCTTCACCCATATCAGCGATTCCGTGGCCTTTGCGTGGGAAACATACAACGATACCTTCGCCTTTGCCGATACCCTTGCCAGCCTCGGGTCCAGGCTCGCGACAATCGCCGATTCCGCCATTCCTCTTACCCTCGATTCGCTGGCCGCTGAAATCGATACGCTCCACAACAGGTACGACACGGTCTTCTCGGAAATACGGCCTGCCGACTATCCGCCGGACAATTATACATACAATGGCAACAGCATGGTTTTCGGCTTTTACATTTTCTCGATAGCCGGCGATTCAAAGGCGCTCTTTCTGGGTACCTCCGGCGGCCTGCTTATTTCAATCGACAGCACCCGGACCTTCAAAGGCGGCATGCTTAATGCCCCGGGCTCCCCCCTTATGCGCGAGGACGGCTCGGTCCAGATGGTCTACAAGACAGTGAAACACGCCACGGACCCGGATTCTTTCAGAATATGGATCTATACATTGAGCGACACCATCGCCTATTCGGGCAACGTACCGGACCTTTCCCTTTCCCCTGACAGCCTTCAGTTGCTGCACCTTGACTCGATTAAGCGATGGAACGTTCTACCAGGCGTGGAATTCGGACCTTCGGATTTCTGTTTATTCAAAGACACGGCCTTTGTCTCATACGGCAGTTCCGGGCGCCACGGTCTTATCAAGTATTACCAGGCCGATTCGCTGCACGGCACCGACACCCTGCGCGTCTGGAAGAGCGCACCGGTTTCCATCAGCGATTTCCTGGAGCCCCAGCTCGGTATCAATGTTCTTGCCGTAGTGCCCCTTGGCAGCGGTTACGATCTTTGGGCCGGTACGGACGAAGGACTCTACCGTTTGCCGTATGGCAGGACGTCATGGAACCGATATGAGTTCAAAAGGCCTGCAGGCAGCGGCGAGACCTACGCCTATCCCACGGTCATACGGCCGGGATACAAGAGCGCGCGCATCGCCTATGGACTCGACAAAGACGCGCGCATTACCATAGAAATCTTCGATTTTTCCATGCGCAAGGTGCGCACGCTCGTGAACAACAGTCCGCGTAAAAAAGGCGACCGGAGCGACACCAGCGACGACCGATGGGACGGAAACGATGGTTCGGGCAGGCCTGTGGCGCCCGGCGTCTATTACTATAAAATTTCCGGCGGCAGCCAGAACCTGTTTGGAAAAATCATGGTCTTTGGAGCGAAAAATTTTGATTAAAACAATTTCCGCGCTCATGGCCCTCTGTGCGCTCGTACCGCTGTGGGCAAGTGACAATGTTCTCGCGGGAAGGGAAGGGCCTTTTACTCGCATGGGCATTGGCAGCAGGGCCCAGGCAATGGGCAATGCGCAGGTAGCGCTATGCGAACCAACGACAGTCGCGGCCTACTGGAACCCGGCCATGGCTGTCATGATACCGGGCAAACAGACCCTCTCCACCAGCTACCGTTTCATGAGCCTGGGCAGAAGGCAGGGTCATGTCTCGTTCCAGACCCTTGTGCCTCCGCGCATGGCCCTCGGGTTCGCCCTGCTCTACCACGGCGACAGGGACATTCCCATTTACAACGACGACGGCACCAAAGTCTACACCGGCGGTTTTCTCTCAGTGGCAATGCACATCTGCCTCGCCTACAAGGTAAACCGCCGCTTCTCGCTCGGTATCAACACCACCATCTACAGCAGCTCGCTTACCGCGGGCGATAACGAACTCGACCAGACCAGCACCTACGCGCTCCCCAATCTCGATCTCTCCGCGTATTATGCGCTCAGAAAAGATCTTTCCCTGGGTCTCAACATCAAACACCTGGCCAGCGCCATGAAATGGGAAGCGCCGCTCCTGGGAAGCGACTACAAGGCCTCCATCGAAAACACACTGCCTGTCAACATAAAGGCAGGTATCGCCTACAGGCGCTCCCTCTATGGACGCGCCTGCGCCGCGGCCTACGACGCCGGCATTTTCCTGGTACCGGACGATTCCCGGAACGCTTCGTGGACCAGCAAACTGCGCAACGGAAGCCGCGTTGTGGAACACCATGCGGGAATCGAGTGCTTCGTAACGCCCGAATTTCCCGTGCGCCTGGGCTTTGCAACCAACGAGGGTTTTTCCATGGGCGCGGGCTTCCATTTCAGGAACGGCGAATTCAGCAACAGCAAAATAGACTATGTCTTTTCTCTCGAACCTAACGGCTCAGGCATCAACAATGGCCTCTCGTGGACAATGACCTGGTGATTTTCCTATGTTTATTTTCCGGACAACCATGATACAACACCTGCTCATCCTGCTGCTGGCCGCGGCCGGCGTTATGCCTGCATACGCGTTCCTGTATGAAAAAGGGGGGACCTGCCTTCCGTCCCTCTCGCTGCCGGCAAGCGCGCGCATGCGCGCCCTGGGCGACGCTGGCGCCGCTGATGTGCGCGACGGCGCCTACGCTTCCGTCAATCCCGCGGGCATAGCGGCAATCGACGACGACCTGATCTTCCTCGAGCATATGAATTACTTCATGGACATGAAGTCCGAATACCTGAGCGCAACGCTGAAATACGAACGTCTAAGCGTGGGCGTCGCGGTCCAGTATTTCGACATGGGCGCGGCGCCGCTTACGCGCGATGGCGGCGACTATGACGAGGCCAACACCTTCCATGCCTACGACGCAGCGGTCATGCTCACCTCAAAGGTGACTCTGGGCGCTTTCAATGTGGGCGCTACAATAAAAGGATTGCGCGAAAGCATCTGGACCCAAAGTATGAACGGTATTGCCTGCGACCTGGGCGCCACCTGGCGCACCCCGGTGCAGGGCCTCATCGCAGGCGCGGCGCTCATGAATGCGGGGTATATGTCCGCGCTGGCTGAAAACAGGTATCCCCTCTCCACCCTCTTCCGTACCGGTGTTGTCTACTCCCGTCCGGTGAACGAATCAGTCAAATCAAAGCTGCTTCTCGATATGAACATGTCCGCTGACGGATATTTCACCATGCCCGCGGGCGTCGAACTCACCTATTCGGCGCTCTCGTTCAGGGCCGGATATCATTTCCTGCACGATACTCGCTCCTTCTCCGCGGGAGTAGGACTTGTCTTTGGCAACCTGACCATAGATTATTGTTATATTAGATACCTCGATGATATAAACGCGGGCAGCACCCCCCAGTTTTTTGCCCTTGGTATCGGTATTTAAACCCCATATACATTTATTTCTTGCCATAGGCGCCGTAAATGATTAATTTTTAACACGATAAAGATAATTTCCTATTAAACAAAAAGGTTAACGCATGGGTCTTTTTAACCTCTTTTCAAACGACATGGGAATTGACCTTGGCACCGCGAACACGCTTATTCATATCAGCGGCAAGGGAATGGTCATAAACGAACCATCGGTCGTGGCGGTAAACAAGCATACGGGAAAGGTGGTGGCCATTGGCATGGAGGCCAAGCGCATGCTGGGAAGGACCCCCGAGGACATACATGCCGTGCGTCCCATGAAGGACGGCGTCATCACCGATTTCCATCTTGTCGAGGCGCTGCTCAAACATTTCATCAGGCGCTGCCAAAAATACTCTTTTTTTGTCAGGCCGCGCGTGGTGTGCGGCGTGCCCTCGGGCATTACCGAGGTTGAAAAAAGGGCGGTCATGGATTCACTTACCTCCGCTGGCGCGCGCGAAGTATACCTCGTTGCTGAACCCATGGCGGCCGCCATCGGCATGGGCATTCCGGTCGAGGACCCATCAGGGAACATGGTCATCGATATTGGCGGCGGTACGGCCGAGATCGCGGTCATCGCCCTCTATGGTATTGTCTGCGACGCTTCGGTACGGGTGGGCGGCGATGAAATGGACGAAGCCATCATCTTATACCTCAAAAAAACCTACAACCTGCTGGTAGGCGAGAGCACTGCCGAACAGATAAAAATGCAGATCGGATCGGCCTTTCCCCTCGAGGAAGAGCTTGAAATGGAAGTCAAAGGCCGTGATCTGGTGGCGGGCATTCCCAAGACACTGAAACTCTCCTCAGCCGAAATTCGCGAAGCGCTCACCGAACCGGTCAACAATATCGTCCTTGCCGTCAAACAAGCGCTCGAGCAGACGCCGCCCGAACTCTCAGCCGACATCCTCGACAAAGGCATTGTCATGACTGGCGGCGGATCGCAACTGCGCGGCCTCGATGAACGGCTGCGGCAGGAGACCAACCTGCCGGTCAACCTCATCGATGACCCGCTCTCGCGCGTTGCCCTTGGCACCGCGAAAATCCTTGAGAATATCGATAAATACCGGAAGGTACTCCTGAATTCGGGCCGGTAGAGCCCCCGCGCGCATGCTCTCCCTCATTGTCCACTATCGGAAATTCCTCTCGCTGGTCCTCACTGTCTTGGTTTCGCTCTGGCTAAGCGCACGCGACATCCACGAACGGTATGCCATTGCCCGGGGACTGCAGGTCACGGTCCTGGCGCCGGTCCAGGCGGTCATCAGCAAATTCTCCCATATAAAAAACATCATCAGAATGAACCGCGTCCTGCTCGAGGAGAATGCGCGCCTCAAGGCGGAAAACGGCATGCTGAACGAGGCCAAACGCGAAAACATGACCCTCAGAAAAACGGTGGGCTACCGGGAACAGAGCCCCTTCATCCTTGTCCCGGCGCCGGTTGTAGTGCAGAACCAGACCGCCTTTGGCGGCAATATTATCATAGCGGCCGGGTCCTTGGATAGCGTAAAAAAGGACATGCCGGTCATATCGCTTCAGGGCGTCATCGGCAAAATTCTGGAAGTCTACCCCTTCACCGCGAACGTGCAGCTCATCACCGACCCCTTCTGTCGCACGGGCATAACTTTCAGCCGCACCAACTCGCCAGGCATTCTCGACTGCTCCAGCGGCGCTCCCCTTATCAACACACCCGCGCATAGCGACATCCTGCCGGGAGACACGGTGGTCACCTCGGGTATGGGCGGTATCTATCCCAAGGGGCTTCCAGTAGGCGTGGTCGCCAGCGTGCGGCCCGTGGATAACCTTTTTAAAACCGCGGAGATTAGGCTCCACCCTGGGCTGGACAACATAGAACATATTTTTGTGATGAACATCCGAACCCAATGGAAACCCTTTGAGCAAAATCAGGTTCCTTAGTTACTTCATTGCATTTATAGCGGTGGTCGCACTGCAGACCACGGTCGTGCACGCAATTTCGATCCGCGGCATCAAACCCGACCTGGTCATGATTTTCCTTGTTTTCCTCAGCATGAAAGAAGGCGCCCTGGTTGGCGTCTATGCGGGCTTCTTCACCGGTCTCTTCCTCGATGTCTACGCTCCCCAGTATCTGGGCATCGGGTCGTTCGCGAAGAGCGTGGTGGGATATCTGGCCGGACTGCTCGACGAGAGAAACATAAAAATCGATGACCGGTACAAACTGATCGTGCTCTTTCTCGCGTCCGTCGTTCACGACGCCATCACATCGGTCGGCGTGTACGGCAGCGGCCCCACGTTCGGCCGTCTGCTCCTGTCCAATATTCTCCCGGCCGCAATTTATTCGACCATGTGCGGAGGCATCATTCTGCTGCTGCTCATCCGACGGGGCTATTATGGCGACGCGAAACATTCTGGATGACCAGCAATACGCGCGCCAGTTCAAAAGCCGCCTTTTCATTTTTTTCTGGCTGGCGCTCTTCTCCCTCATTCTTCTCCGGTTCGTCCATATTCAGATAATTCGGGGAAGCTATTACTCGCGCCTCTCCCTTGAAAACATGATGCGCCTCAAAATCAACAAAGCTCCCCGGGGCGCCATCTACGACCGCACCGGCGTCATGCTCGCGCGCGAACGCCCCTCCTACGCGATTTCCCTGCTCTACCACAAAGTGGATGACCAGAAAAAACTCATGGAGACGCTCATGCGGATCAGGGACAGCGAGGGCGATACCATCTTCAACAAGCGCGAGCTAAAGGACCAGTTCTGGCGCGCGCGCAGGCGCAGCTTTGAGCCCATCAAACTCGCTGATGACGTGCCGCTCGACGTGGTCACTGTGGTCGAAGAGCACATCACTGACCTGCCCGGCATCATCGTGGAAAACGAGTCGCGGCGCGAATACCCCTTTGGCACGCTCGCCTGCCACGCCCTGGGTTACATGGGCGAGATTTCGGAGAACGATTTTGACAGCATGCGGACCAACTTTGACTACCAGTACGGCGACCAGGTCGGCGTCTTCGGCCTCGAAAAGCAATATGAGTCCGGTTATCTCCGCGGTGTCGACGGCAAAGAATACGTGATGGTCAACGCCTTTGGCCGCGAAATCAGGGCCATTGAGGACATGCCCAGTAGAAAGGTGAAAAAAGGAAGGGGCATCTATCTCACCATCGATTATACCCTCCAAAAGGTCGCCGAGGAGGCCTTTCCTGATTCTCTCTGCGGCGCGGTCGTGGCGCTCAATCCCGAAAACGGTGATATCCTAGCCATGGTCAGTTCGCCGCGTTTTGACCCCAACATCTTTACCCAGTCGTCGAAAAACCGTTCGCGCCACTGGCGGCGCCTGCTGTTCGACCCAAAGAAGCCGCTGAACAACAGGGCCACAACGGGCCTGTATCCGCCCGGCTCCACCTTCAAGCTGGTCACGGCCGCGGCCGGCTTGAACGAAAACATCATCGACGTCCATGAAACCTTCAAACCATGTTTCGGCAGCTTCCAGTTCGGTTCCCGTACCTATAAATGCTGGCAACCCAAGGGACATGGCGCGCTCTCGCTGATCAACGGCGTTCAGAAATCATGCGATGTCTATTTCTATCAAGTGGGGCTCAAAACCGGCATCGACTATATAGCCCAATACGCGCACATGTTCGGTTTCGGCCAGAAGACCGGGGTCGACCTTCCCGAGGAATCAGCCGGAGAAATCCTCGACGAAAGGACGTACAACGAAAAATTCAAGGACAGGGGATGGATCTGGACAAAAGGTCAAATACTCAATTCCGCCATTGGTCAGGGCCAGGTGGTCTCCCCCATCCAACTCGCCAACTATCCCGGCGCCCTTGTAAAAGAAACCGCGCTCTTTAAACCCCATCTTTTTCTCTATTCCCCCCGGACCAACGGCGCCAGGGAGACCTGGAAGGCCGACACGTTGGGATACATTGACCTGAAAGACGAAACGCGCATGATCCTCATCCAGGCGCTCAGGGCGGTCATCGAGCCCGGCGGTACAGGCGGATATGCGCGGGTGGACAGCGTTGACATAGGCGGTAAAACCGGGACGGCCCAAAACCCCCAGGGAAACGATCATGCGCTCTTTTTCGCTCTTGGTCCCCTGAAAAAACCGACCATCGCGGTCGCTGTGGTGGTGGAAAACGCGGGCCACGGGGGTTCTGTGGCGGCGCCCATAGCGGGAAAGATACTGCGGACCTATTTCAACAAGCCAGGGAGGTAACCAATACATGGAACACCGTCTCAGCTCCCTGAATCGGCGCGTTGATCCCATCGCTCTGATCCTCATGTTTATCCTTATCATCATCGGCATTATACTTATATACAGCGCCACCCACCTAGCGGACAACCCCGCCATGCAGACGCTCTACAAGACGCAACTCATTTGGACCCTTGTGGGCGTGGTCTGCATATACATCGTCGTCCTTGTCCCCTTCAGGTTCATCTACGATTTCACCTATGTCTTTTACGCGCTTTCATTGTGTATACTTGTCATGGTGCTCATCACCGGCAGCAGCGCTGCGGGCGCGACCCGCTGGTTCGCCATTGGACCCATCAAGCTCCAACCTTCGGAGTTCGCCAAGCTAGCCGTGATCCTGGCCCTAGCGCGCCACCTGTCCTCGCATCCGGTATCATTCCAGAATATCTCCAGCTTTGTCGTGCCACTCGCCATCCTGCTTTTCCCAATGGCGCTGATCGTCAAACAACCCGACCTATCCACATCGCTGGTCTTTTGCGCCGTGTTCATTCCCATGATCTACTGGGGCGGCCTGTCGGTGCTCGAACTCTTCTTTTTCGTCTCTCCGGTCCTCAGCCTGGTCTTCGCCTTTAACATCTATCTCTGGGCGGGGTTTTTCATACTACTCTTTTTCCTGCTGGTAAAATTCAGCAGGAACATAATCCACATATCATCGATTCTTACCATCAATTTCCTCATCGGCATTGTGCTTCCCATTGTCTGGAACAGACTCCACGACTATCAGAAAAGCCGCATTGTCTCGTTCATAGACCCCACCAACGACCCCTTTGGCGCGGGCTACCAGGTCATCCAGTCCAAAGTGGCCATTGGCTCGGGCAAAATCCTTGGCAAGGGCTTTCTGAAAGCCACCCAGACAAGCTTGAGCTTTTTACCAGAACAGCACACGGATTTCATTTTCTCGGTACTGGGGGAGCAGTTCGGGTTCCTAGGTACATTCTTTGTCCTACTCCTCTTTTCGGTCCTGATCGCGCGGCTCTTCTCCCTTGCCAGTGAAAACAAGAACCGCTTCTCCAACCTAGTCATGGTGGGCATCTCTTCCCAGTTGGCGTTTCATGTTCTGATAAATATCTCTATGACCGTGGGCATGATGCCCGTGACAGGCCTGCCCCTTCCATTCCTGAGCTACGGCGGTTCGTCCCTCATCTCCTCAATGATCCTGATAGGACTGGCCGCGTCCCTAAGAAAAAAAAGCGAGGACTACTAGCTATGATCCAAACCCTCTTCCAGATCGGCCCCTTTGCCGTACACACCTATGGCCTCTGCCTTGCCGCGGGCTTTCTCATCGGATACGCGCTTTCAGTCAAACGCGCGAAACAGGCCGGGTTCGACCCAGCCTTCATAGGCGACCTCCTGCTCTTCGTCATAGCGGGCGCCATACTCGGCGCACGCATTCTCTATGTCGCGCTGAATTTCTCCGAATTCAAAGGCGATCTCTTTTCCATCATCAACCCAATGCAGGACAATGGTACCTTTGGCTGCGGCGGCCTTGTCTTTATCGGCGGCCTCATCTGTGCGTCGGCAACAACCATCGCCTATATGCTGATGAAAAAGAAACCTGTGCTCGCGACGCTGGACATTGTTGTGCCCGGCGTTGCCTTTGGCCTTGCCATAGGCCGCATCGGCTGTCTGCTCAATGGCTGCTGCTTTGGCAAAGCATGCACCCTTCCCTGGGGCATGAGCTTTCCAGCCGACAGCCCCGCTGGCTACTACCAGGCAGCGGTGCATGCAGCCCATCTCCACCCTTCGCAGATCTACATGACCCTTGGCGCCCTGACCGTGGGCCTGCTGCTCCTTGCGCTGGAACGGTACAAACGATTCAATGGTCACACAACCATTCTCTTTGTTATTTTTTACGGTATAGACCGAAGCATTGTCGACTGTTTCAGGTACTATCCCCGATCAGAGCTCCACGCAGGATTTACGCATAACCAGATTGTCCTTTTTATCGCCTCAGTGATACTTGCGATCCTTTTTGCGAAAAAATGGTCGAGGCCCTAAAAAAAAGAGTATATTATATCAATTTTATATGTCTTCAAACCTTCCAATTTTTACTCATTTCCTCGTATGTGCAAGCGCCTTTTTCGGTACATTGATCATTACCCCGCTGGTCAAACGGTTTGCCGTTGGGCTCAACGCCATAGACAAGCCTGAAACGCGAAAAATCCACGCTGGAGCAATCCCCCGTATGGGAGGGTTGGGTATCTTTTTCGGAGTCCTGACATCCGTGGGAATTCTCTATCTGTTCAGGAAAGAGGCCTTTGTCCTGCTGGTCTCCAAGGGATACTTTAATATCCTCATCGGATCGTTCCTTATGTTGCTCCTGGGTATGTTTGACGATAAGTTTGGTGTCAATGCCAGAATCAAGTTCCTTGTCCAGGTCGTCATTGCCATTTACGTGGTACACTCTGGCCTGCTGATAGAGCAGGTGACCAACCCCTTTGGGAGCGGGCCATTTCATCTGGGCGTCCTCGCGTATCCTATCACCATATTGTGGATTGTCGGTGTCACCAACGCGATAAACCTTTCCGACGGTCTGGACGGCTTGGCCTCGGGCGTTTCACTCATAGTGGCCATTACCATGTTCGCGGTCTCGCTCATCACCAACCATCCGGCAACCGGTCTTATCTCAGCGGCCCTTACCGGTGCACTCCTCGGGTTCCTGAAATATAACTTCAACCCAGCTGAGATATTCATGGGCGATACCGGCAGCCTCTTTCTCGGCTTTGTCCTGGCCACTATCTCGATTAAAGGGTCGCTTATCAGCTCAACCACGGTCTCCATCCTCGTCCCGCTCATTGCTCTGGGAGTCCCCATTTTTGACACGCTCTTTTCCATTGTCCGGCGCGTGGTCACCCGCATGAGCCCCTTTACCGCCGATGCCCAGCATGTCCACCACCGGCTCCTCGCCTTTGGCCTCAACCAGCGCCAAACCGTCATCATTCTCTACATCATCAGCATCGTCTTTGGCCTCGTCGCCTTTTTACTCACCGCGGCCCGCAACGAAACCGCCGCGGGCCTACTCTTTGTGGTTGCTATCATCATTTACATCGGTGTGCAACGGCTGGGCTATGTGGAAACCATCCTGCTGAAAATGCGCGAGCAACGAGACGCGAACAAAAAACGGCTCTACCACGACCTGTATGTGAGTTCCGATAAGCCGGTGTCGGCCTGGATTAGGTACATCACGCGAAATCGCGTCATTGAGGTGCTACTCGACCTCTTTTTTATGGCCCTTTCACTCGCTTTGACCCGGATTATCTTTGAAGGCTATAAAGCGCTTTCCTCGGACTGGTCCGTCTACCGCGACCAATTACTCATGATAGCGCTATGCTGCTATGGTCCCTTTTTTATCCTGGGCTTCTATCGTGAACTATGGAAGTACATCGATATCCATGCCATTGGTAAATATATCAAAGGCGTGTTCAGCGGCACACTTCTCGCCTACTTTGCCCTCACCTGGCTCAACCCCTCGGGAGCATTGCAGCCAGGTCATTTCCTGGTCCTGGGCCTCTTTCTCATGGTCTTCGTGAGCACAAGCAGGATCATCTTCAATTTCTATGCCACGTACCAGAAGCGGGAATTACGGAAACTTTCAGGAGGCGAACGGGTACTTATCTACGGCGCAGGTGATTCGGGGGTCACCATCCTCCACACATTCATCAAGGAAGACAACCTCGATTATCGTCCCATCGGCTTCATTGACGACGATCCCTCAAAGCTCAACCGCTCCATATCGGGCTATACGGTCCTGGGAAGTCTCAACGATCTCGAAAACATCATCCTCGCCTACCAGGTGCAGCGCATTGTCATTTCCACGGGATATATCAACGGCAACCACGAAGCCGAAGTCAAGGACCTCTGCCGCAAACACCGCGTCAGGCTCTGCAGGTTCAGGATCCAGCTCTACAATATCTCGGTCAACGAATAACCGATCAAAAAATAATTGCCCACGCGTGGAAAATCAAGACTCCTCCAGGAAGTCCTTGGTCAGAAGCACGTGTATTTCCTGGCCGACCAACGGGAGCCCACGCTTCAGCGGGAGGCATTCGCCATTGAGATCGCACGGATGGTGCCGGGGTTCGATCAGGCGGTATACCCGTCGTGGGACGTTCTTTTCTCGGCCCTGAATACACGCCCGACGAACGGATTAGTGGTCGCGATCGATGAGTTTCCCTATTTGGCCCAAATGGCCCCCGAACTCCCCAGCATCATTCAAAAACTCGTTGATCAACGGTCCGGCCTCCAATTCGCCTTGGTGGTATGCGGTTCTTCGCAAAAAATGATGCAAGGAATGGTCCTTGACTCCTCAGCGCCGCTGTATGGACGGGCCTCTGAAATAATCAAGGTACGGCCATTGGCGGCCGGATGGATACGCGATGCCCTGCACATGCGAGGTGTACCCGCCAGTCTTTTGCTGTATGGGGCGGTGTGCCGCACTACTGGGAACAAGCCATCCGTTTCAGCAACAGGCAGGACGCCATTCGCGGCCTAGTATATGAACGTGACGGCCTTCTTGCATATGGAACCCCAACGGCTGCTTATGGATGACATGCGGAGCTCGGTGCAGTCCCATTCGCTTCTTGGAGTTATCGCCAACGGGGCAAACCGGTTGTCGGAAATCGCCTCCCGGCTTGCCAAAAACGCCGCAAGCCTGAGCAGACCACTGGAAAACCTGATTGATCTTGGGTATATCAGACGCGAAATTCCTTTCGGAACCGACCCAAAAGCCGCAAAACGTTCTCTCTATAAGATCGCTGATCCTTTTTTGCTCTTCTGGTACCGGTGCGTCCAGCCCTATGTAGCTCTGCTCGAACAGGACCAGATCACGGCCGTCGAATCCCTGAACAAGGAACGATTTGTCCGGCAGGTTGCCGAAATATGGGAGGAGCTTGCACGGGAATCAGTGCCGCGCCTCAAAATCGGAAACATCGATTGGATGCCAGCGCAGCGGTTTTGGGGCAATGACCGCGATGGAGACCAAATCGAAATCGACATAGTCGCGAGATCGGTTGACGGAGAGCACATCTTGATAGGCGAGGCCAAAACCGGCGCTATCAGCGTCGAATCTGTCCTGAAAAACCTTGAAAGCAAGGCTGCCAGGGTTTGTTTTACGGAGAACAAAAAACTTGTTTATGCCTGCTGGTCGGCAAAGGGCAAAACCAGCCGCTCCGGTACGATATCTGTTTTCAATGCGGACCGAATTTTTGATGCGATGCGTTAGGTAACATCCATTCTCATTTGACCAATGTAATCGCCTTTGTCAGCATCCTGTTTCCCATTCCCACTTTAACGATATACACGCCCGATGGCTGCGCCGAGGCGTCCCAGACAACACCAACGGATCCGCCTGAGACGGAGCGGTTGGCAGTTGGCAGTGATTGAACATGTTTTCCATGAATATTAAATATTTCTATTCTTGCATTATCGCTGCCTGCTGTCTGCTGCCCGCTGACTGCTATCGTGACAGATGGATTGAACGGATTGGGTACCGTTGTTATTTGTGAACCGTCAGAGATACTCGCAATAGCAGGCCCATCTTCTGTGGCCGTTGGCGCCTGGCCTGAGACCCGAAAATTGTCAAAATCAATGGTAATATTGTTGGCAACCATGATCCCCGATGACCCTGAAGGAAAGGTATGGTCTGTCACCGTACGCTGGAACACGCCGTTGATATACAACTTCATCTCACCGCTGGCAGAGCTGATGACCTTCAACGTGTTTGTAGTGGTGTTGATGTCAAAAGATATCGCTGGTGTGAAAAGAGTGTCTGCATGGCCATTATCGAGCTTGCTCAGCGAGTATCCCTGGCCGTCAATGATAAGAAAAATATATCCCTCATTCAGATTATCGTCAAAATGAAACATGAGACCGTAGTTGTACGCGGTGCCGACGCTCGCTTTGGTCGCGGTCACTTCAATGGTGTCGTCTGTGCCGTAGTTTCCCGACGTATGGAGCATACCCATATAGCCCTGGGCGTCTCCCACGGCGCGCAGCTTATTGCTCACCACACTGAATGAACCCGTGGTGTCGAACTGGGCCCAGCCGAAAAGACTGGTGTCTGAAAAGTCGTCCGCAAAAGACGAAAGCCCATGACTGGGCACGGGCGTATCGTCGACAAGCATGCTATCGAAAGCTACGGTGGCACCTAGAACATTAAGCCCGATTTTTCCCTCAGCGGCAATGGCAGCGTCGACAATACGGCAAAGCAGCTGGCCATTGCACAGAAAGGAAAAGGTATCCTCCTCAGCCACGATCTTCAGGCGGTTGACATCGGGTCGAACAAAAGAATTGCGCTGGACATACTGATACAGAGTGGTGTTTGACATGCCGATGTATTTTGAGACCTGGTAAAATCCCGTGGGATAGATCAGGAACCAGTAAGAGTCACCATTGGATTGAGTGCGGAGGGAAATTCCGATGGCGCCGTCCTTGTGCAATGCCTGCACCTCGGTTTTTACCGATACAATGAAGTTCTTGAGTAAAAGGCCGTTACGCACCACCCATTTGATGGAGTTTGAAGTATCGGAGGAGATATTCATTGTTCCTCCTGATATCTCATATGTGGAACCTAAAACGCCGTTCCAGTTGCCATCATCTGTATCAAAGGGTTCGTTTAAAACCACTGCACCAAAAACACCGGACGAAAGTAGAACCAGGAATATCAATGCCATGGCCTGCTTCATACGACCTCCTTAAATCATTGAAAAGAAAGGACCTGCCTGTAATATATATTATTAGTTAAATATTAGCAAAAAAAGTTCAAAAAGAAAAACAGGGTTTTACCTTTATCCGGCCATAAATTAAATTTAGTATAATTATTGTTGAATTTATATTACTATTTTGGTATATTTATGGTATGGATATTGAATTTACCTATGATCCGGCAAAAAGCGATGCAAACAAGACAAAACATGGCATCGATTTCGAAGAAGCCAAAGCGCTCTGGGCAGACCCGGACAGAATTGAAATACCAGCAAAAACCGTGGACGAACCGCGCGGCATGGTCATTGGGAAAATAGAGGCAAAGATATGGTCTAGCATTATCACTGTCCGGGAAGGAAAGACCCGTATAATCTCGGTGCGGAGATCCAGAAAAAACGAGGAGGACCTATATGAAAGCAAAGACATTTGACGAAAAATTCGACAAGGGCGAAGATGTTTCCGAATTCCTCGATCTTTCAAAAGCTTCACGGCCAAACCAGAAGCCACGCCGCGTTAATGTCGATTTTCCCGAATGGATGATTGGGTCTCTGGACAAAGAAGCCAAACGGCTGGGAGTCACGCGGCAGTCTGTCATCAAGGTCTGGATCGCGGAAAAACTCAAGGTTGCCTGAGATTTTTTGACTTAGGTCAGCTCAAAGTCCTACATACTTTTATTTTCAATTTCAGCCAGTTTTCGAAGCTCCTGCATCAGTGCGGCAAATGTCGCTGGCTTCAGCGACTGCGGGCCATCGGAAAAGGCCTCCTCGGGCTTATTGTGCACCTCGACAATAATGCCGTCTGCGCCCGCGACAAGCGATGCCTTTGCCATGGGCGCAACCAGGTCCCATATGCCAGTGGCGTGGCTTGGATCAGTTATCACGGGTAAATGCGAGAGCTTCTTTAAAACTGGCACCGCGGAAATATCAAACGTGTTGCGCGTGGCAGTCTCAAACGTACGGATGCCGCGCTCGCAAAGCACCACCTCCATATTGCCCTCGGCCATAATGTATTCAGCCGACATAATGAGCTCCTCGATGGTGGTGGCCATGCCCCGTTTGAGTAATACCGGTGCCTTTGCCCTGCCTACTTCGGTAAGTAACGAGAAATTCTGCACATTACGCGCACCAATCTGCAGCATGTCGGCATACTTCATGCAGATATCAATGTCGCGCGGATTCATGACTTCAGTGACAATCTTGAGCCCGGTCTCCTGTCTTGCCAGCGCGAGCAGCTTGAGGCCGTCCTCCTCCATGCCCCGGAACGCGTAGGGAGACGTGCGCGGCTTGAACGCGCCCCCCCGCAATATTGTGGCGCCCGCCTTTTTCACCTCATGCGCAATAGCAAGCAGTTGCTCCTCGCTCTCAACGCTGCATGGCCCGGCCATGACCGTAAACGACCCCTCGCCGATACGCACCCCGCCCAGATTAAGGACCGTGGGTGCAGGATGGAACTCGCGACTGGCCAGCTTGAAAGGTTTGAGTATGCGGACAACGTTTTCCACGCCGTCGCAGGTGAGTAGCGATTCGAGCCGCGCCTTGCCCCGTTCGTCGCCAATTGCGCCAATGACTGTTTTGTCCGTGCCAAAAATGGGGTGCGGCTTGTAGCCAAAGCCTTGGATTTTCTCCATGACACGGTCAATGTGTTCCCGGCTTGCGCCAGGCTTCATGACAATGATCATGACTGTTCTTCCATTATGCGGCGGATGCTGGTGAAATATGTCTCGGTCATGGTCTCAATATCGCAATCCACAACGCCATTAATGACAAGCCGGTCGCCGCCGGTTGTCCCAATCCCGGCAAGGGGCACATGGAAAAGATGGGCCAGTTCCTTGACCTTCTCAAGGTGTTTCTCGTCTATGGATACAATCACGCGCGACTGGGTTTCGGAGAAAAGCATGCGGTCAATACGCAGGCCACAGTCGTAAGCAACCGAAGCGCCCACCGGACAATTGCGGTTGGTAATACAGCACTCTGCCAAGGCCACGGCCAAGCCTCCCTCGGCGCAGTCGTGCGCTGAGTTGACAAGCCCTTCATCAATAAGCTGGTAGACCAGCATCTGGAGCGCCTTTTCGCGTTCGAGCGACAGATCGGGCGGTGTGCCTGTGACCAGGCCGTGGACCACTTTGAGATACTCGCTGCCGCCGATCTCGTCGCGTGTCTCGCCAAGCAGCACAATCCGGTCGCCAGCCTTTTTAAACCACTGGGTCTGGTGCTTATCCACGTCGTTGAGCAGCCCCACCATGCCCACCGTGGGCGTAGGATAGACCGCGCCATCAGGGTTTTCGTTGTAAAATGACACATTACCGCCGGTGACCGGCGTATTAAGCGCGCGGCACGCCTCGCTCATGCCCTCCACGCATTCGCCAAATGTCCAGTACATCTCAGGCTTATAGGGATTACCGAAGTTGAGGCAATTGGTAATGGCAAGCGGCTTTGCACCCGAACACACGCAGTTGCGCGCTGCCTCGGAAACAGCGATACGTCCGCCGATTCGCGGATCGAGGTAGCAGAACCTGCCGTTGCAGTCCACGCTGACGGCAATGGCCTTTCTCGAATGCTTTATTCTGAGAACCGCCGCGTCAGAGCCGGGGAGTGTAACGGTATTGGTGCGGACCATATGGTCGTACTGTTCGTAGACCCACTCCTTGCTCGCGATATTGGGCGAAGCGAGCAGGGTACACAGGACCTCACTGTACGAAGCCGGTACGCGCAGACTGGTGGGCTCGGGCACGGCCGCAAGGTTGTAACGCTGGGTCTCGTCGAGATACGCGGGTCTGCGGCGCTCGCGGATATACACCGGCGCGTCGCCGCCCAGCACCAGCGACTTTGAGGGAATGTCGGCAACGCGTTCACCGTGAAAAAAAACGCGCAGCCTGCCGTTGTCCGTGACCGTGCCGATACGGACCGCGTTTAAACCCCACTTCGTATAAATGCCCATGATCTCATCCATGTTCTGCGGCTCAACCACTAAAAGCATGCGTTCCTGCGATTCGGAAAGCATGATCTCGTAGGGAATCATATTGGTTTCGCGCATGGGCACCTTTTCGAGCAGGATCTCCATACCTGTACCTGCCTTGGCCGACATCTCAGACGACGAACAGGTAAGTCCCGCCGCGCCCATGTCCTGGATACCCACGATGCGGCCTGTCTGTATTGCCTCGAGCGTTGCTTCGATAAGCAATTTTTCGGTAAAGGGATCACCAACCTGCACCGCGCTCCGTTTTTCCTCAGACTCTTCGGAAAGTTCGAGCGAGGCGAATGAGGCGCCGTGAATGCCGTCGCGGCCCGTTGTGGACCCCACGTAAATGACCGCATTGCCCGGCCCCTTGGCGCTGGCGCTGGCCAGGTGTTCATGTTTCATGATGCCCACCGTCATGGCATTTACCAAAGGATTGCCCCGGTAGGAATCCTCGAAATAGACCTCCCCGGCCACAGTGGGAACGCCCAGACAATTGCCGTAGTCGCCGATACCCTTGACAACTCCGGAAAACAAGTATTTGACGCGGTTGGCATCCTTGCCCGCAAGCTCGCCAAAACGCAAGGAATTGAGCGAGGCAATGGGCCGCGCGCCCATGGTGAAAATGTCGCGCATGATGCCGCCCACGCCCGTTGCCGCGCCCTGGTAGGGCTCGACCGCCGAGGGATGGTTGTGGCTCTCTATCTTAAAGGTGACCGCCCTGCCCTCGCCAATGTCGATGACCCCGGCGTTCTCCTCTCCCGCGACCGTAAGGCAGCGCTCCCCCTCCTTGGGAAAAGTCTTGAGTACCGCGATGGAGTTCTTGTACGAGCAGTGCTCGGACCACATGACCGAATAGATGCCCAATTCGGTATACAAAGGTGTGCGGCCAAGCACCTGGCAGATCTTCTGGTATTCCTCGGCCGTTAGACCGTGTTCTTCCGCGAGTTTCTGGCTGACAACCGGCTCTTTCATACGTGCGTCCTTTGATCAATAGCGTGGTTTGAAAACAGAATAAAATACAATATTCCGCTTCTCAGGTGCTATGTGCTATATTATTAAAAAACCACGGAAAAATGACCCTGGAGCCCACGAAATGACCGCTGTTGAAAAAATCGTCCAAAACGCTCAAAAATCCTTTCTCACGGGTACTACCGGGCGCGTCTGCGTTGCACCACGCGAGCTCGAACACTATCCTTTTCCAGAGAGAATTGTGGCCAGTCTCACGCAGACCATTGAGCTAGGAGGACTCTTTGTCCTTATTGTCACTAATGGCGCGGCCCTGACCGCACCGCGCGCGCTCTCATTGTCCAAGTTTATCACCACCCGGCAGCCCGGCCCAAATACACAGGCAGGCCATCCCCTCTTTCTTTTCAGACCCGAGGAGATGAGCGCGGTTTTATTGAACGATCTCCTGATCATTAAGAAAGGATACGCTGGCCCCGCGCTTCCCTGCGCTGGCAGGTTCTTCTCACGCCTCTGTTATTGTGTCTGCAAAAAAATGGCCCTCTAATCAACCGCGCACAATCTCGAGCGTGTGGCGCGCGCGTCCGCACCATGCAATCCGCCACGGCTTCATGTTCTCAATCTCGCGGACAACCGCATGGCCGTTGTCCAGAAAGAGCACACGGATGCTCTTCCGCATGAAACAGGTGTGGATAATCCAGCATCCAGGAAAAAGGAGCGCCTGGCCTGGCGCAAGCTTCTTTCTGAACATGAATCCCAATAGCCGTTTCAGGAAAGAATCGCATACCACAACATGCGGTATGGACCTGCCGTCTGATAGTTCAAGGGTCATGGAGCATATAAAATAATTGATGAATACTCTTGAAGCAAAAGCGCGTAATAACTATATTTATTGCCTTTAAAACCAAACAGGACAGGAGATTCTATGTACTGCATAGTCGACATCCAGGGCGTCCAGTTCAAAGTGAGCCCGGGAAATACATGCCGCGTTCCCTCTATTGAGGCTGAAGCGAACAAAGAAATCAGTTTTGACAAAGTCCTCCTCTTTTCCGACAACAACGAAGCAAGCATTGGCAAGCCCTATGTCGAAAACGCGGCGGTCAGAGCCACTGTCCTGGCCCATGTCCTTGGCGAAAAACAGATCATTTTCAAGAAAAAACGGCGCAAGGACTACCGAAAAAAAACCGGCCATCGCCAGGGATATACGGACATCCTAATCACGGAAGTCGTGTGCAATGGCAAAAAAGAGACGCACGACCCTGCCCAGGCAGAGCAGAAAAAAGCCGCGGCAAAGGCGAAAAAAGAACAAAAAAGCGAACCGAAAGCATAAGCGAGGTCCCCCATGGCACACAAAAAAGGCGTAGGCGCAAGCAGAAACGGCAGAGACAGCAATCCCAAATACCTTGGCGTCAAACGGTTCTCAGGCGAATCCGTGAGCGCGGGAACCATCATTGTGCGGCAGCGCGGTACGCGCATCTATCCAGGACCCAACGTGGGCATTGGCAAAGACCACACCCTCTTTGCCCTGGTAAAAGGCACGGTCTGCTTCAGCCGCCTGGGCAAGGAATGTAAAAAAGTCTCCATTCTTGCCGCAGCTTAATGTTCAGCGCACTGATCCTTGGCATTGTCCAGGGCCTGACTGAATTTCTCCCTGTTTCCAGTTCCGGCCACTTGGTCATTTTCACAAACCTCTTCCCCTCGTTTCCCAACCTCGACCAGCAGCTATTTTTTGACATCATGCTCCACCTGGGGACCCTGGCCGCTGTTGGCATTGTATTCAGGAAAAAAATCGTTGAAATCCTCCTTATGCGCGACCTGAAATACGCGCTCATGGTCTTTGCCGGCCTAGTTCCCACAGGCATCATCGGCGTCCTGTTCAAACACCCGCTCGAAAACATGTTCGGGTCGCCCCGGCTGGTCTGCCTCATGCTCATTGTCACCGGTCTGCTCCTTGCCGCCACACGTTTTAAAAAAAACAACGGCAAAGACCTGACTATGACCCGGGCATTTATCATAGGCGTGGTACAGGGCATTGCCATTATTCCCGGCATTTCTCGCTCAGGATCAACCATTGCCGTGGGTCTCTTTCTGGGCTTAAAGCGCGAACAGGCGGCCGCCTTTTCCTTTATTCTTTCCATTCCCTCAATCCTTGGGGCGGTGGTGCTCCACGGCAAAGACCTGGCAGAAGGGCCCGGACTGCCCGCAGGATCGGCCCTTCCCGTGGCCCTGGGCACGGTCAGCGCATTTGCAATAGGCATTGTCGCGCTCAAGGTACTGCTTTCCTTTGTGAACAGCGGCAGGCTCCACCTCTTTGCCCCGTATTGCATACTTGCGGGCATAGCGGGCATAATCTATTTTTAATTCCATGGACAAGCTCTGGGCGCCCTGGCGCGCCGAATATATCGAAACCATCGACCAAACCCCGGACACATGCATCTTCTGCGACAAGCCGCGAGAAAATAAGGATCGCGACAATCTCATTTTAGCCCGTTCTAGCCACTGCTTTGTCATCATGAATCGCTTTCCCTACAACAACGGCCATCTCCTCATTGTCCCCTTTGCGCACAAAGACGACGTGTGCGGACTTGAAAACAACGCCTACCAAAACCTGTGGGAAACCGTGCGCACCTGCAAAAAAGCCCTGAACGCAACCCTCTCCCCGCAGGGATTCAACATCGGCATGAACCTGGGCCGCGTCTCGGGAGCGGGCATTGACCAACACTGCCACGTGCACATTGTGCCCCGCTGGAACGGGGACACCAATTTTATGCCCGTGATAGGCCAAACCAAGGTGCTCTCCGAAGGGCTCTTTGCAACCTACGACAAATTAAAACCCGCGTTCTAACCTGGCCAACTGCAGGGGCATTAATCCAATGTACGGGCATCATTCTGCAGCGAAAGACTACACCTTCTGAATGACGCCCCTGCATACAATCACGCCCCGGCTGCCAGCCAAGGCAAAAAAAATCCCTGCTGCTTTTTACCGCAGCAGGGACCGTTTTTTTACCCGTGATTTATTTTTCTTACTCCGCCGATAGCTTCACAGCGCCTGACGAATAATCGACCACGGCCATCTTGACCCCGCCCTTTGTCGCTTTTCCGTCAATATATTCACAGAACGCTTCTGCGTTGCCTTTGAATACCACCGCAAGCTCTAGCTGGCCTTTTTCCTTGGTCCAGCTGCGCTGGGTCACGGTGACCACGTTGGGCGACATGGTCTGGACATACATCTTGACTTCCTTGAGCTTGGCAAAAGAATCAACGCCCTTGACGAGCACGCGCAGTTCCTGGCCGTTGTTGGCCTGGTCCTGCCAGTGGCCTACAATCTTGTCGAAAAGATCGCGGTCAAGGATCTTTTTTCCAGCCGCAAGCAGCGCGTTGGACATGGCGGTTTCCGCTGAAATGTGCGGTTTTGCCTGGTGCGCGTTCTTCGCGGTAATCACCTTGCCGGTCTGGCAGTTGATGACCGTGATATTGAGGTCTGCCTGGCCTGATTTCATATTCCCGAGCATGGGATTGTCTGGCGCAAGCGAACCCGTGGCCCTGCCCACTAGAATCACTTCAGCCCCATTATCACGGCCCAGTTTTGCCGCGGCAACAGGATCGCCCGCTGCGGCCTGGGCGATATATTCGTCGTTGCTGCCCATAAGCGCCGCGACTTGCGCGGGATCGACTATGTTGAACTCTTTTTCCGTAAGAAAATCGAGGATGGCGGTGGCCGCTGAATTGTATCCGGCTTTGGTCTCGCCGTTGCGGCTCTCTTGGATAAGCACCATGACACGCGGTTTGTCCATGGTCTCGAGCAGGATTTTGAGCGCCGCAAGGTCGGCCTTTATGCTGGCAAGCGACACCTGGGCCTTGATCTTGATCTCAAAGAGGCCGTCTGGTGTTTTTCCCTGGGATAAAACGTCGTATTTCTTGACCGAACCCATGGTCTTGGTGATAATCACGTCCTTTTCGAGCATGAAATTCTTTGTCTCAGTCTGCGACAGAAGCATAACACCAATACCTTTTTCAATGGCGTCGCGCTTGGCCTGGGTCAGTGCATCGGGCTGCGTGCTCGAAAGACCATAGCCTTCAACGATTTTGACATCGTCAGCTGCCTGCTGGCAGGTTGCGCCAGCGGCGAAAAGGAGGACCGAGCAGGCAAAAAGTGTCATGATTTTCAAAGCAGTACCTCCTTATTTTTTCAGTTCCTTGAGCTTTCTGATGACCAGAAGCGCATCGGCGCCCGAAACCGGGTCCAAAGCCTTGAACTCGCCATCAATGTTCGCGTCCATGACATTCTTGTCGACCATATTGCATATGGCATTGTAAAAAGGAGCCGATGGATTGACATCGGGAAAACGCGATTCGGACGCACCAATGTGCTTGGTGGCCAGCGACTCGTCGCGCAGAATGGCGATGAGAATGTCCTCGAGCATGAATGCGTATTCGCCGCGAGTAATCAAAAGATCGGGCTTCCAGGTATGGTCCGGATAGGGTTCGAGGCCCCGTACTTGCAGATTAACCACATCGTTGATGAAATTGCGCGCCCAGTGCGTGGCAATATCAGTCGCCTCGGCCATGGTCACGGTCTTCTGGGCCTCAAGCGTACGTGGATCGTCCGGCGCCTTGAAATCAGTGTCATAGTTCTTCGGACGCTTCTTCTGTATAAGGTTAGCCGCATCAAGCTCGCTCATGAATAAAGCCGCCACATCGGCGCGCGATATCTTTTCAATAAGCGCGATTTTCATGCCGATCTTGCTGCCCGGGGCCGCGCGTTCAATGTTCTGCATGATATTCCATTGTTCGTCAGCTTCCTTGGTATAGGTCTTGTCGAGGTCCAGCACTTTCTTGAACTGATCGGCCGCATCCCTGAATTTGAAGGCGTATTTGAGGGTCCAACCCTTGCGGTAGTAGGCCTCGCTGCAGGCGGGATCGAGTTTCGCTATCACCTTGTCGTACTGCTCAAGCGCGTTCTCGACCCATTCCTTGTCCTCGTCAGCCATATGCTGCATGGTAATCACCATGCCATATGCCAGCCATGCGGCCACAAGCTTTTTGTCCAGGTCTTTCGCCTTCTCGATATATTCGTACGCCTTGTCAAAGCCCTTTTCCGCGAGCTTGGGATTTTTCTCAACGCGCGCCTTTTCCCCTGCGACCAGGGCCAGGCCCGCATAAGCGGGAGCGTACTTGAAATCAAGGGTGCGGGCAAGGTCGAACTCATCTCCAGCCCGGGTAATCTCGCCCTGGTTGTAATACTTCATGCCTTGCTCATAATGCACTTCAGGCGTGTCCATCTGCCCGCCGGCTTTACGCGTTTTTGCACAGCCGCCAAACAGGAAAAGCGCAAGCATGCCAGCCGTGCACACCGCGGTTATATTCTTCGGTTTCATATTCTGGGTTCCTTTCATTAATCAATAAGAACTATGACGCGGCATTCGGACAGAAACTTCATGTTCTGCGCCGTGCTCATAATGGTGGCCGCATTGTCGTTGGACACCACAATATCAGTTTTGTTGGGGCCAGCGGCCTTGAGCGCCTTGACCACAAAAGGCGAAGCGCCAATGCGATCGGTCCGCTTCTGCGCGTCAGCAATGTCCTTCGCGTATCCGCACATGCCGAACTTCACGGCAAAGTCACGCGATACATAAGCGCTGCCATAGATCTCTTTGTCCTTCTCATCGGTAATGCGCGGCATGAGTGCGGGTTTGATAGCCAGACCCTTGGCGTCGATAATAAGGCCCGTGAACCCCTTGGCCGGAGCTCCGGAAGGCGCAAAGGTGGTGGAAGGCTTCTCGGGGACCAGTTCGACTGAACCGCCAAAAAGGGCCGATCCAAGGCCAGAAACACCGTCAATAGGAATGGTCACCTCGATCTCAACCGTGCCGTCGCTCATATAATGAGGATTGGGTTCAAACTGGAATCCCTTGACAAACCCGCTTATACTGGTGTTAATAGCGTCATTTTCGGTCATGCCATTGGCAATGGTGGTCGTGGAATTGAGCTGAAGCCCCTTGATAAGCTCCAATGCGTCGCGCAAAGCGACCTGCTTGGCAGCGCGTATGGCACCAGGCCGGGCCGCGCTTTCGGGCATATTGGGGTTGACCGCGCCAATACCCTTTGCCTTTACGACCCTGTTGACCCAATCGACCGAGCCGCCAATCTGGGCAAAGGCAGTGCCGCATATCAGACAGACAACGGCCGTAATAGCCGCGCTGGTTTGAATGAACCTGCTCTTCATGTGTCTCTCCTTGGTTTTAATTGAATCGTTTTTACAGCCAAATTCATTGAGTAAAAGATATTATAATATTAATAAATTATTGTTGTCAACGCTACCCATTTTATTTCATTAAAACATAAATATTTTCATAAAAAAATGCTGTGATCTGCGTCACATAGAGACGTAAGGGGTTATAATATAAATAATTACGTTGAGGATCGAGGTGCGAGGAACGAGGAGAGAGAATGGATTGTTTTTTGCGTACATCAAGTAACCTCGTGCTGTCTCGATCCTCGCGCCTCAGTCCTCGCACCTATATCTCACACCCTGCAACACACACAAGGTCTTTCTTCGGCGCCTTCTCGGTCAACACTTCAATCCCCTCGCGGGTGACAAGCACAGTGTCCTCAATGCGCACACCGCCAAACCCAGGCGCATACCCCGCAGGCTCAATAGTCGTAACAAAATTCTCAGGAACAAGAAAATCGGTCCTGCCTATCCGTTTTCCATCGTGCGGATACAATCCAATGCTATGGCCAAGCCCATGGCCCATTTTTCCCCGCAGCTTTGCTGTGCGAAAAAATTCGTCAATGGCCGCCTCCGCGGCCGTATGCAGTTCGTTGCCGTTTGCGCCCGCCTTGAGCCTGGCAAGCGCGTCACGCTGAACCTTGTATACGGCCTGGTACATTGCCTGTTGTTGGGCCGACGGCTTGCCAGCGCAATACACCCTGGTAATATCTGAACACATTTTACCCGCGGTTGCGCCAAAATCGCACAGAATAAAATCCCCGCTTTTCAGCTTGCGGCCGGAAGGCTGCGCATGAGGGACTGCGCTGTTCTCACCAAAAGCCACAATGGTGTCAAACGCGGGCCGCTCAGATCCTGCGCACGCCATTTCAAAATCAATGAGCGCGGCAAGCTCCTTCTCGGTCATATGAGGCCTTGCCATGCCAGGAATGGCCGCGGCCACCTTTGCCGCAATGGCCGCCGATTGCCGCATCCGCTCAATCTCAGCCTGGCTCTTGGACGCCCGCGCATCCTCAATCTCCTTATTGATATTCACCAGTTGAAAACGCTTTTCCTTTATGGCGCCGGACTCCTGCAAGGTAATGGCATTGGCGTTTATGCCCACATACTTGCTCCCCTGCAGGGCCTTGATGACCGTTTGTTCCCCGAGTTTAATTATGGTATACGGCAACCCGGTCTGCAGCGCCTCAGCTTCCTCAAGCTCGTGGATAAAAAGATGGACCGAACCATCGCGGCTCACAACGCACGAAGCATAGATGAGGTTGCCCTGGGCTATTCCCGTGAAGAAAAAGAAGCTCCTATCAGCGCCCGCGCTCTCGTGGTGCGTGATGTAAATGATGTCGAGTGAACCCTTTCTCGACTTCTGGATCCGCTCCTTTGCCCTCGCAAAAAGCTCCCGGTTTCTCCGTTTCACCGCAATATCCATGCACAGAAAATAACTTATCGCCAGGCGGAAAATAATTATATTTTCTTCTGCACGCGTTTACGCTAAACCTTAGCAATTACCATACGGGAGAATTATGGACGCCAATGAAATGATGGCGCTGTACGCAAAGGCGCAGGATTACACGAACGTTCCGGTCAAACAGGGTGAACTCTCGCCCCGCGAACGCTTTTTCGCCACCATGGAATTCAAAAAACCTGACCGCATCATTGACACCGAATTCGGCTACTGGGTTGACACCCTGCGACGCTGGCACGCCGAAGGCCTTCCCCAGTGGGTCGCAAACAATGATCTGGCGGACATCTACTTCGGTTTTGACGTCTGGCAAAAAAGCGTGCCCGTGAACAATGGATTGCTGCCCAAGTTCGATGAAGAAGTGGTCTCCGATGACGGCGAACATAAAATCATCTACGACACGGACCGCGTCAAATGCCAAATCTTCTCCAATGGCAAAGATTCCATCCCCCACTACATCGACTTTCCCATCAAAGACAAAAAAAGTTACCTTCCCCACAAGCAACGCCTGAACCCCCATACACCGGGCCGTATTCCTGCGGACATCGCCGCACTAGGCGAAAAAGTGAAGGACCGGAACTACGTGCTCTCTCTGCATAGCGGCAGCACCGCGGGACGTATCCGCGACTGGATGGGCTTTGAAGGCATCTGCACCAACCTCTTTGACCAGCCTGAATTGCTCGATGAAATCCTCTCTGATATGAAGGCCCTCTACACCTACACGGCGGTCGAGGTGACCAAATACATGTCCATTGACCTTGTGGCTTGGTGGGAAGACATCGCCTACAAGGCAGGTCCCATTGTAACACCCGAGTTCTTTATTGAAAAATGCGGCCCTGTCTACAAAACGGTCCTCGACATCTACCGGAAAAACGGCACTAAATACAGCTTTGTGGACTGCGACGGAGATTTCCGCCTGCTTACCCCGGCCTGGCTCAACAACGGGGTCAACATCATGTTTCCGCTCGAAGTAAACGCTGGCCTGCATCCCGAAAACCTGCGCAAAGAGCGCCCCGGCATCCGCATGATGGGCGGTTTTGACAAAGTCGTGCTCCTTGAAGGCAAGGACGCCATCAAAAAAGAGCTCAATCGTCTCAAACCCCTGGTCAACGAAGGCGGCTTTATCCCCCATGTTGACCACCGTGTCCAGGCTGATGTCGCCTACAATAACTACCTCTATTATCTTGAGGCAAAACGGGACATCTTTGGCCTGCCAAACAAGGTGGGTGAAGTAAAAACGCTCCAGTAATAACAGGACCGTTAAAAAAATTACAGAGCAGCAGGCAGGGGGACAAGACCCGGCATGGAATCGGGTTCTTTTGTGGCTTTGACGTAGATGTATTCTATCAGACCCCTCTTATACAAATACCCAAGCAGATACGAAATAATGGTCAGTCCTACGGTGGGTCCGGGACCGCGCTGAAACATCCTGATCCAGATGGTCCTGAGACTTAATCCGTTTTTGGCGTATCCGGGAAATACTTTGTCGCCAATGGGAGTGATAAACCGCGTGGTAAACCCGGCCTTGCTGAGTTGCTGACGATAGGTCGCCTGGTCCACCCAGTTGGCCTTGGGTACCACCCACCGTTTGACCGTAAAGGCCAGGATTTTCCTCTGGAGCCAGGTGGCTTTGGCGAACTTTTCGCCTGTAATAATGTCCATGAGCAGCAAATTGCCGTTGTTTCCCAGCACCTGGTATGCGCTGCCGAAAAAAGCCTCGCGCGTATTGAAATGGACCGGCCCCTCGATACCAAGAACCAGGGAAAACGCGGCAACTGGATAATCCAGTTTGCAGGCGTCTCCATGGGAGAACCTGATCTTATCGGCAAGATTCAGCGTAGCGGCCTTGCCATTGGCATACTGCACGTGTTTTTCAGTAACATCGATGGCTTCGATCCGGTCGGGCTTGAAGGCGTCGTACACGGCGAATGTCTCGGTGCCATAGCCGCAGGCAACGCTCAATATCTTTTGCGTGCGTCCAATGCCGCTTTTTTCGACAAAGTAATGGAGCAGGTTATTTGCCGCATCGAGATAGGTCTTTGTGTTTTTTTCCCAGTAGCCGAATGAGAGGAACTCCTCTGTCCGTTTCTTCCGTGTTATATTTTTGAAACGGCCAATGGTAAAGCCGGTGGAATAAAACTTCTCCACCTTCTTTTCATGTGTTCGATGCTTGATGGGACACTCTCTGGATTTAAAATAGAAGGGGCGAAAAGACGTGTGGGCTTTTCGTCTTTATACTTAAAATATATATTTCCACACTCGCAAATAGGAATAGTTCTTTCACGAAGCCTGTTGTATGAGCAGCTCAAGATTCTCCATCTCCCGTACGCGGGCGCGCGGATCGTGCATGGCGTCGATGTTTCCCGTGGCTGGCGGCACATCAACAACCTCCAGGGTCTCGGGATCTAGGGTCTGGACCATCATGCCGGGAAAAATGTGACTGGGATAATACTGATATGAAGCGTTCTGGGCTTTTTTATACGATACAACGCAACGATTGTCTTTTGTCAGCGTATACAGACGCAGAGCAGCAGCGCAATGCTCGCGCACATTCCACCACGGCGCAGTAGGCTTGCCCGTTCTTTTAACGGTCTGCGTGTCGGGAAGAGGATTACCGGTAAGAAGATCAACTGACTTGTACATGACCCCTTTTGGCGAAAATCCTATACGGTCAGCAAAAAGATGCATGGCAAGCGCTATTTCAAGCACAGCTTTCCGATCCGCTTTTGGCAGAAAGGGCGCGAGTTCGGCTATAAATCCCGCGCATTCACTCGCATGACCCGGGTCCACCTGTATTGCGCCTGCCTGATTTTTAACAGGACCGCCCTTTTCATCGCTGAATTCCCAGAAAGCAACGGGTTCTTTCCTGAAATGGTTTGCCGTGATATACGCGATATATTCAAGGGCTCGTTCAATAAGCTTTGGCCTCACATCATGTTTGTCCCAGGGATCTCCGAGCGCCTGCATGCTTTTGAGCACCTCGCCGATAACGCCAAGCGCAATCATTCTTGGGCCATGGACACGGCCAATGGGGGGTGTCTTCGCATAATTGAATACAAAGGCCGACGCAGCGATGGCTGCGCAGCACTTGAAAAACATGGCGCTGCCTTTGTCGAAAACGCCCTGGTCATTCATCCACATACCATATTGCATGAAGGCATTGGACCCGAAAAGCATTGAGAAATCAGCTTCATCAGGTCCCAAGGATCTGTTACGCGGTTCATCGTCAGGCAGGTTTGTCTCAATGGAAGCGGTAAAAGGAATGGAGCCATGGTTTTTTTTGAGCTTCTCTACAAGCGAAACATACAGCGTATCGCAATAGTGAGAAAGGTCATGTATCAAATCATCTGGCACTCTGTTCATGATAAAGAACGAACACCAGACACCCAGGGCGCGGGTATCGCCCCATCCCCATGCGCGCTGCTCAGACGCTGGCCTGAAGCTACCGGTAAGCGGGTTGATGTTCGCGCACAAGCCTGGAAAATGCTTTCCCGGGTTCGCGGCATGCCACTGTGTGCGCAGGGAAATGAAAAACTCGAGATTTTTCCGATGAAAATCCCGGTAATACGCAAGGAGATTCTTGCAGGTATCAGTTGTTAATTCCGGTTTTTTAAGTATCATGCGTTTGTATAAATATAATGAGTGTCACCTGTTTAGAAAAAGACATTAATAAGACCTTTTATCCCTGTATAGCTCATATAACACGCAAAGGCCATAATGACGAAAAGAATACTATTAGTGCCTGCCCCAAAACTGTGCTCTCCCATGACCGGTCTTTTGTTCCCTATGATCGCAATACACACTATCAACAAGGGAAATTGAATCGTTCCCAGGGCCTGGGAAAGTATCATGACCGGAATGGGCCGGAAGCCGAAAACCGGGACCACAAGTCCCAGAAGGGAAAGCGCCACAAACATGGCGCGATATTTACCCATGGTCATGGTGCGGGGAGAATTGTTGTAGTCGCAGAGCAGCCATGGAAGAAGCAGGGCATTGGGAAATTGCGAGGAGAGTCCCGCCGCTATAATGCCAATGACAAGAACGGCGACCGCGAACCCTCCTGCAAGCGGCTCAAGAAGCGTGACCAGTTCCGATGACTTGGAGAGCGTGAGACCCTTGACATGCAGAGTTCCCGCGGCCGCGGCCATGATTGTGGCGCTCAGGACAAACATCATGAACACTGAGAAGAGAGCATCGCGCTTTTCGGTCTTCAAATCATTCAGGGTCCAGCCCGCTTCCTTTACTAGGGTGGTCCGTATGATAAAAAGGCATCCCGATACGGTTGTGCCCACCATGGAGGCGATGACCAAAAAGGGGCCATCGCCCTGGTCGGAAGGCGCATGGGGCAGGCTGGGAATGGCGCCTTGCAGTATCTGGCTAAACGGCGGCATCATGATAAAAAAATTAAGAACGAAACAGCCCGCCATAATAGCGACCATGACTGCCAGGGCGCGCTGAAAAAAGTCGGTTTTACCGTTCCAGAAAATATAGATGACCAGGAGAATGAAAAAGAACGCAAACAGGACCGGAGAAATGCCGCCAGCAATGAATCCCATGGACCAGACATGACATACATCGCAGATAATGCCCATGACACCCATGATGCTTGCGCTGGTCCCGGCAGTGAGGGCTACAATGAAAAAAATGCCGAAGAATGGATGTATATTGGTCCGGAATGCATGAAGCGCTGTCTGTCCGGTCACCATGGTATAACGGCTGAAAATAATGATCAAAAAATAGGTCACGATGCAGGAGAGAATAATGGCCCACAAGAGGGACATGCCATAGACCGCACCTGCCTTGGCCATGGTGGTGACACTGCCGGTCCCGATATTAAACCCGAGCAAAAACAGACCAGGTAAAAAGGACTTGATGAGTTTTTTTATTTCCATGCGCATTGTGCTCTAAATGAGATCACACTAATTGCCTGTCCGCGCCTTTGCCTGCATGGCCTCGTCGCTGTTGGGGTATTTCGAAATCAGGTCGGTCCAGGTCTTTTCCATGTTTTTCTTGTCGCTCAACCCCTTGTAGCAAAGTCCCATTTTGAACATGGCCGCTGGCCCCATGTCGCCTGTCGGATACTTTTCAACAACCTCTCTGTACTGTTCAAGCGCCTCCTTGTATTTTTTCTGCACATAGTAGCACTCAGCCGCCCAATACCGGCAGTCGTCCGCGAGGTTGTCGTCGGGAAATTTCGCGTTGAGTTCCTCAAACTCCTTGCGCGCTCGCTCATAATCCTTGGCATTGAAGTCCTCGCGGGCTATCTTGAAAAGCTTCTGCACATCGACCTTGTCCTCGGCAACCACAGTGTCTTGAAGCAGCGAATCGCGGCCAGCAACGCTGCGCACCACAAACTTCCGTTCCGTGAGCTGCGTGGTGGTCTTGCTCAGCTTCTCGAGATTGTACTGATTTTCCTCGAGTTTGCCACTCACCACGTTCAGATTGCGGCTCAGGTCGGAAAAGAGCACCCGCAAGTCGGCATTGATGAGCTTGAGTTGTTTCATCTCCTCGTCGTGCAGCTTTTCAACCGATGTCTGGAGCCCGCCAATCCCGGCCTTGAGCGCCGCAATCTCCTGTTTCTGCTGTTCCCACTCCGCGCGATTGACCACCGCGACCTGGCCTGCGCAGCCGGTCAGCAGGCACGCGCCCGCGACAGCTGCAAGGACAATTTTTTTTACGTTTTCTTTCATGACTTCACTCCTGCAAATCACCGCCCCGACCATTCGGGAAACTCATATCCTCCGCCGGTGGTGATCCGCGTCTGGTTCGAACCGTCCGCATTCATAATATACAAATCACTGGCGCCCGCCCGTGTGGACGAGAACATGATGAGCCGGCCGTCGGCTGAAAAAGACGGGTGCTCATTGTTCCCGCTCTTGGTTGTAAGCTGCTGCACAGCGCCGCCTTCGATATCAATGGTACAGATATTGAACACGCCCTCGACCATTGATTGATAGGCAATTTTATCGCCTTTGGGCGACCAGGAAGGCGAAGCATTGTACTTGCCTTCGAAGGTAAGGCGCCGCACATTGGTCCCTTCAGAATCCATGATATAGATTTGCGGAGAACCGGTACGGTCTGAGGTAAAGGTGATTTCATAGCCATTGGGCGAGAAACAAGGAGACGACTCGATAGACCCCTGGAAGGTGAGCCGCGCTATGTCCGTGCCATCGCCCTCCATGATATAGATTTCACTGTTTCCATGCACCGTTGATGCAAAGGCAATACGGCTGTCAATGGGATTTGACGTGGGCGAAAAATTGAGCATGGCATTGGGCGTAAGGCGCACGGTCTGGCCCGTATAAATGAACGTCTTGTACAATGCCGGGGTTTTATCACGGTATGACGTGTAATACACGGCCTGGTTGTCCGGAGACCACGCGGGCGTCAGGTTGATATAATTGTTCCGCGTGATATAGACCGGGTTATAACCGTCATAGTCGAGAACGCAGACGTCCTTTCCCTTTGGGCCCCGCATAGTACACACGATTTTTGTAGTTGCAATGCCCTTTTCGCCAAAGAGTTGGTACACCACTTCATCGGAAAAGAGGTGCGCGGCTTTGCGCACCGCATTGTCCTTCACGTTAAACCGTTTACCTGTGATGAGATTGAGGGAATAGGCGTCGTGCAGGAAACACTCGAAAATAGTGTTCCCCTTGCTCTGATCAATTGTCCCTTCAATAAAAACCGCGATGTTTTTCTTGTGCATGGTCACCGTGTCGAGGGTGTTCATGGGAAAGACATTGAACCTGCCGGAAAGCTTCAGGTCATTGACAATGACCTCGTGCGGTTTGGCTGCGCCTGTGCTGCCAGGACCCAGGTTTTTCCTGACAAAATCGACCACGGCTATATCCATCTTTGGGATGCCGCTTGACGTGCTCTCGAGAAAGAGCTCTTCTGCCGGTGAAGAGACCTGAATAACCGATATAGCGATAAGTAATAACAGCAGCATGTATTAATTCCTTGAGAGCACAAGCCGGTAAGTAATCGTCAGTTCAGATTCATCACCAGGAATGGGCGGAATACGCGCCTTTTCAATGGCCCGAAGGGCAAGTTTGTCGAGAATGGTGTTCCACGATGATTCGGATATTTCAAGATCCGTGACTTGTCCGTTTTTTAAAAGCCGGAACTTCACTTCAACCGCCAGCTGCATTTCGCTGCCCAACAGCTCCTGGGGCGGATTCCAATTACGCTCTACCGCGTTTATGATCTGCTGATAATAATACTTAAAAGGGAAATCGGGCTGGGAAATGGTCATCTCGTTCTGCAGTGTCTGGGGCGCGTCCTTTTCCTGGACCGTTTCTTTGGGTTCGTCCTGGAGCTGCTCTTTGGGCTCTTCTTTTTGCTTCTCCTCTTTTTTCGCCTTTTTCGTGGAAATGGCTTTTTCCTTTGGTTTCTCAACGGTCTTTTTAGCCGGCTCCTGTTTTTTTACCTCGCGCGGTTTGGCAACAGGAGGCGCCGCGAACCTGCGTGGCTGCGGCCGCGTATTCACCATATCGAACAGATAGGCCTTTTTCACCACCTGACGCGGTTTCATCATATCGTGCAGCGTGAATGATATAATAACAAAAAGATGCAGAACCAGGGATACGGTGACCGCTTTTTTGAAGGGATCGCGTTTTACCGATTCGAGTAGTGCTGCGGGCATGCTCATTGCGGCCTGCTACAATTTGAGTGACTGGATGGCGTCCCTGCTCTCAACCGGGTCGGTGAGAAAGCCCAGCTTTTGCACACCCGATTCCTTGAGCACGCCAATGACCTGCATAACAATGCCGTAGGGAACGGATTTGTCCGCATTCACCACCACAGGCTTGCTGGACGCAGCGTAGATGTCGGCAAAGGAACGGTTGAAGTCATTGAGTCTGATACGCGACTTGGCGCCGTCGTGCTCTATGTAGATGGTGCGGTTGCGTAAAATATGGATGGTAATGGTATTGTCTGTCTCAATACTCGACGCCGTGAGCTTGGGCAGATCGACCTTGATGCCCTGGGTGAGCAACGGCGCGGTGATCATGAAAATGATAAGCAGGGTGAACGTGACGTCAACAAGATTGGTGAGGTTCAGGTCTGCATTCAACGGCCGGCCATACCGTCTCATGAGCCTCTCTTTGCCTCGCGCTTGTACATGAGCTCGAAAAAGTCGATTTTGATGCGGTTGAGAAGGTGGGCCGAGAAATCGTACGCCTCGCTCTCAATGGACCGATTGCGGTTCGCAAAAGCGTTGTACGCCACCAGCGCGGGAATTGCCACGCCAATACCCCATACCGTGGTGATGAGCGCCTCGGCAATACCCGGCGCCACCACGTTGAGGCTCGCGGTCCCCTTGCTGCCAATGTCGGAAAAGGCGTGCATGATGCCCCAGACCGTGCCCAGCAGTCCCAGAAGCGGACAGGTGGAACTGGTGATGGCAAGGGTGACCAGGTAACGGTCAGCCTTTTGCACAGCTTCAGACGCCCCCTTTTCCAAATTGTCCTTGATGATGGAAAATTGTGTCTCAAGAAAAAAGTTGCTGATAGTGGAATCTTGGTGCGCCATTACGGTCTCGAGCAGCCGGTTATACTCGGCAAGGCCTATTGTTGCTATTTCCTCGAGCGTGCCGCGGGCGCCGCGGTCAGGGTTTATCTGCAGGTCCGTGAGTTTCTGGGTCTTGGTGAACGTAGCGTAAAAGCGCCGGTTTTTTTCAAGGGCCGCCTTGTACGCGCGGAACTTGTAGATAAAAACCCCCACCGTAAGCACGGAAAAGAAAGAGATGAGGAGCAGGATGAACCGCGCAAAAGGGCCGGACTTGACTATGAGAGATATTACCGCATTAGAAGTGATTTCCATGGATAGAAAGATACGAAATTCGCCCTGTACCATGCAATAAATTGCATGGTACAGGGCGAATGTTCACAACATGATGGAACGCCCGGAAGACCTGGTCAACGCGTCAGAACAACCGTGCGCGTCAAGGTCCGTTTACCCGATACGGCTTTGATTACATACATCCCGCTTGCCTGGCCAGAAGCGTTCCAGACAACCTGGCTTCCTAAAACCTGCTCGGTCAGATCAGCAACCAGTTTACCAGAAAGATCATACACCCTCACTGAAAGGGACGCCTTGCCCATGCCCTTTACCTGGATGGTGACCGCTGGATTAAATGGGTTGGGTACTGCGGTAAGCACTGGTTGTGTCCAGTCAGTTGCATTGTCCCTTGTGGCGACAACACAATTGTCACAGGTAAGCTTCAGGGTGCGATGGGTCTTGGAAAGGGTAAGATTGGGGACCGTGATGCACCCGTTGGCGTCAGCATTGGCTGTACCGCTCGCAATGGTGGTTAGGCCTTCGACAAACTCCCATGCATAGGTTGAGCCTGCGCCATGGGCAAGCTGCTGCAGCCTTCGAGGCGTAATATCAACGGTCTCCGTTGCCTGGGAAGCGCCGTCATCGAGCCACACGGTCATTTCCCAGCGGTCTGCCTCGTCAACCACCGTGGCAACGTCCCAGAACACATAGTTGTTGATATTGCCCGATGAATCATGGTCCCAGGGCGCGCTGCCAAGGGGTTTGTCGAGTGATCCGCCCGTGAACACAGGATACGACTGGTTTTTACGGAAATCCATGGTGCAATACCGGTCGCTCTGCTGGCCAAGAAGCACCGCTCTCTGGCTGTGGCCAGAGGTGCCCCAGGAAAAATTAAAGCCCCGCTTTGCCCCCATCAGGGATTGAGCGTTTTTCCACGCCTGCGGCCAGCCAATGCCGTTGTCGTTTGTGCCATTGGAATGAGACAACCAGGGAGTCTCGGCAACTGGATTTGCCGCCAGCCATTTGGTATTGTCCCAATAGTCCCATACATTCACGTTATCAGACGGATGTATGACAGGATACCCGAACTGTTCCATTTGTTCATTGGAAAATGTAGTGTTCCACGAGGTATCGCCATAATTTCCCATGAATGAGCCTGTAAATGTTGGCGACTCTTTGGGAATATGGACCCCAACCCATGAGATGAGATGTGAGAAAATCTGGCCGCTACGCATGCCCCATAAGGAGGTGCCTGCCCCGCCCATGGAGCTCCCGGCAAGATGAATACGCTCAACATCTATGTTATAATTTGGAACAGCGAAATAATAGATGAACGAAAGATATCTGGCCTCAGTAAAAGGCTGGACTGTGCCGTCAGCGAATGACTTCAGCGTTCCGCTGTTCTCGTGATACGAGGTCCACCAGTCATAGGGATACTGGTTTGTGGAGATAATGAGGCCGCCCTCTTCGGCCCTGTACCACCAGCCGTAGCAGGAATTGATGCTGCCGCCCCAGCAGTGGAGCGATACCTGCGCCATTGGATTAGGCCGCTTGGGATTGGGCGGCACACCTACCAGGTAGTCGTAGGGCGAACTGGGCATATTGCAGTACGGCGGCGCTTCCCAGCGTACATAATAGTAAAGCGTACAGTTGCTCACATAATTGAAGCTTACATTTGATTTGATCTCGCGGAGCAGCACCATGCCTGGTCCGCCGCTTTCGAGCACGCTGTTGGTGGCATTGGCGCCTTCGGTCAGGATTGAAAAGTCCTCTGCTCCGTCCACAGTATGACTCACGAAATAATAGAAGGTTTCACTGCCAATGCCTTTGTATCGGTCAACATAAATGCCCATGCCGGGCGAGGCAAGCTCGAGATTGTTGATGGGATACCGCGGGACAATATTGGTACCAGTGCAGTTACCCGAACCATAATAGGGTGCGTCCCAACAAGTAAGCGGTTTTATCTCGTCAACCAGCTCAGCGGCCGCAAGCGCCCCTTCAGTGGCAAGTGGCTGGGCAGACCGGTAGATACGGTACCGGATTTTCTCTATAGTACCGGACCAATCCGCGCCTGTAGCCGTGGAAAAGCGGGCGTTATACTCGGTGTTGTATTGGTCGCAGGTAATGGTTGAGGCGGTAAAAATCGGATTGAGCTCCTTAAAGGTGATTATCGCGTCTCCATTGTCGAACCGTGCTGTTGCGCTGTCGACCTGGGCAATGGACGCTGCCGCTGCCGCATTGCACATGACGTCGAGAGAGAGCATTGCGCCGTCTCCGCCCAAACCAGCGGCATTGGCCACGGTCAGCGTACAGGGCGTACCAGCTGTCAGGGCAGCCTGGACAGCCGCGGTCGCGTCAAAGGTACGGTAGCGGGGTCCGCGTATGGCAAGAGTGTCATCGGCCTTGGACACAAGGATCATGTTTTGCATTGCATTGCCGCTTGCCGGATACGACCCGCTGTTGCCATAGTGCCTGTTTGGATCAAAGATCGCCCGATATACGGTTGCCCCGCTGATGGCGGACAGGTTGACAACCACCCTGCCGCTGCCATAGGTGAGAGCGTTCGGGTGACTGCCTCTACCCGCTTTGTTGGTAAAACTATGCGTGGACAATGCCGCGCTTGAGTATCCAATGAATGCCGCAAGAACCAGTAACGCCGTAAATTTCATATGCCCTCCAGGTTATTATACAGGTTATTATAGTTGTAATATATATTATTATCTCGATTTTTTCCATAGGGGCGTTTCTGTCCCATATCTGGAAATTATTTCCCCTGCAAAAATAAAATAAATTTATTTAAAGCGATTAATTGATTAACTTAATTGATTAAATAGCGCTCAAACAGGCCAAATCCGCTTTGGCCCGTTTATTGCAAACTGAAAGTAAAACATCAAGTTCAAATTAAAAGGGAGCCTGGTACATGAAAAAAATAATTCTCTTCTTTTTAGTGGCCAATGCATTCATGATTGTACCCAGGGCTTCGGATGATCTTGATCCAATGCTTCAGTCAGCCTCTCATATCGTTCTGGGAAACATCTACTATATGGGAACAAGCTCAGCCATGGTCGAAGTGACCTGGGAACTGAAAGGCCGCCTCCAGTCCACTGTCATTGATCTCAAATTTGATAAAACAACCGCGAAAAAATCAGACTATAAAAAAGGCGACCGCGTTCTTATTATTGTGGACCGCAAGGCAATGAAACCCTTTAACAACAAACGGGCCCTGGCCTTTAATTTCAGCGCCTTTGACCCGTTCAACGGACAGTATGCGTTCCGGAAAATTGAAAAAAACGACTTCCCCATCGTAAGTGATATCTATGAAAAGGTGAAAGGCGGCGACCTGGCATCGGCATTCACCCTCTAACTGCGGAAAACCCTTTGTCCCTCCTGGATAGACTGGCTGGCGCCCTAAAAAGCGCCGGCTGGTTTTTATTTTTCAAGCAGAAGGCGGCGGCGCATCGCTGCGTGTTTCAAGTTCCCGCTTGTACCGCACACTGAACATGTCCCAGACCGAGATGAAAAGCGCGGCAACCACCGGCCCAATGAGAAACCCGATAAGACCCAGCCACATGATGCCGCCAATGGTGGAAAGAAGAATGAGCGCTTCGTGAAGCCCTGAACGCGACCCCAGAACGCGCGGTTTGATAAAATACTGGCTGATAAGCACAAACCCCACGCCCAGCACCAGGATGGCAATGCCCGAGGCATACTGGCCCGTAAAAATCCGGAACAAGGCCGCGGGCACCAATACAGTGTTGGTACCCAGGATGGGAACCATGGAAAGCAGGGCCATGACAAGCCCCCAGACCACGGGCGAAGGAAAGCCGAAAATGGCCATAAGCGATGCGCCCACAGTTCCCTCGACAATGCCGATGATAATGGTGCCCTTGATGGTCGCGTCAGTGATGGCGTTGAACCTGCTCACCAGAATCACCTGGTCCTCGCGCCGCAGGGGCAAGAGGTTCCTGATTTTGACAAACAGCGTTTCACCATCGACCAAAAGGAAGAAAAGCAGGATGAGCACAATGAAAAAATTGAACACTATTTCATAAATATTGACAAATGCGTTTTGGATGAGCGATACGGTGATGCTGCCGAACGACTCCATGATCGACTGCAGCTTTTCCCGCAGGTTGATGAAATCGAAAGCGCTCCGGTATTCGTTGATCAACGGCATGGCAAGCACATGCTCAACGGTTTTGGAAAGGTCCGCCGCCTTGCCGCTCAGAAACACGAAAAAACCGGCCGCCTCCCGCGTAATCAACGTGCCCAGCAACACCACGGGCAGAAAAACAATAAAAAAGGCCGCGGCTACGGTGAGTCCCGCGGCAATGCGGTGATGCTTCACCAGCGCCTTCTTGAGCCATATATGCAGGGGCGAAAACATATGGGCCAGGATTGCGGCGACAATGATATCGAGTATAAAAGGCTCAATGGTCCTGAAAAAAGCCGCGGTAATGGCAATAAGTATCAGGAGAAAAAACGCGGTATAAATCGCTGATCGTGACATACGGCCCGTCAGTGGGTTCCCTTCAATACGTCCTGTATAATGTCCCAGATGCCGGATCTGATCGCATCGGGGGTGAAATCCTCCCTGCGCAACTTGTGCAGCACCGTGAATGCCTGCGCTTCGTGCGCGCCATGACCAAAGGCCTCTCCCGGCGCCTGGCCTTCCGCGTTGGACCGGGCAAAGCGCTGGAGAAACTTGACCTTTCTCATAATATTTTCAGTCGCAAGGTTACGCACATTCTTGAATCCCAGATCTAGCGCGACCTGCTCAAGTTCCTTGCGCGTGAGCGCTTCGACCGGCTTCATGGCATGTCCCTATTTTTTCAGTGAACGGAACGTCTGAATGGCCTGTGCCAGTATTTCCATGGCCCGCTTCATGACCGGCGCCTTGAACACATAGGCAATACGTATCTCATCGCGGCCCAGGCCCGGAGTGGCATAGAACCCGGCTCCGGGCGCGATCATGACCGTTTCGTTGTTATCGGCGAAATCAGTGAGCAGCCACTTTGCGAATTCCTCGGTATCAACGCCTTTGATCTTTGCCATAACGTAAAAAGCTCCCTTGGGACTGGGACATACCACGCCGGGTATTGCGCTCAGGCCTTTGACCACGATGTCGCGGCGTTCCACGTATTCCTTGCGCACTTTTTCAAAATAGGCGTCAGGCGTATTGATGCAATTGGCAATGGCCACCTGGTCGAGTGTGCCAGCTGAAAGACGCACGGTTGCCAGCGACAGGACCGAGGCCATGAATTCCTTGTTCTTCGACACAACGCACCCAAGCCGCGCTCCGCACGCGCTGTACCGTTTTGATACGCTGTCAATAATGATCCCGCACTGCTCTGTCCCGGGAATCTGCATGACGCTTGTGGCCTCCTCGCCGTCGTAGGCAAATTCGCGGTAGACCTCGTCGGAAATCAGAAAGAGACCGTGTTCGTTGGCAATACTGGCCAGCAACTCCATCTCTTTGCGCGTATAGACGCAGCCAGTCGGGTTGCCCGGGCTCGAAATCAGAACGGCCTTGGTGCGCGGGGTGATCTTTTTTACAATTTCCTCGCGCGCGGGCAGGTGATAGCCGTTCTCGGCAGTGGTGGTAAAGGCGACAAAATTGACCTGCGCCATTGCGGCCACACCAAGGTAGTTGGAATAATAGGGTTCTGCCACAATAACTTCATCGCCGGGATCTGTGGCTGCGAGCAGGGCAAAGAGAATGCCCTCAATGCCGCCCATAATGACCACTATATCGCTCGTGGTGACCGTGATGCCATATTTGTTGTAATACGTGACAAATGATTTTACCAGCTCTGCCCTGCCTTCGGACGGCGCATAGGCCAAAACGCGTTCCTTGAAATCCCTGACACCCTGCCAGAATTCCTCGGGCGTTTCAATGTCAGGCTGGCCAATATTCAGTTTGATGATCTTAACGCCTGTTTTCTCGCGCTCCTTGGCAAATGGAATGAGTTTTCTGATGGCCGACTTTGGGACGTTCTTACCGCGTGTTGAAACTGACACCGATTGCACTGTTTCCTCCTTAAGTATGCGTGTGAGAGAATCCGTAACAACCAGATAAAAATATATATTTGAAATGCCAAAAAATAGTATTTTGATGTATTCACAAAGGTCGCATGAAACATACCTACCCCTCCCTTGCCACTCTTGGCCGCGAGATAAAGACCCAAACCAATTCGTCAGCCGCTCTGGTTGAGGAGTGCCTAAAGCAAGTCCTTGAAAAAAATGGACCTATGAATGGGTTCATTACGGTCTGTTCGGACGAGGCCCTGGCACGCGCTGAAGAGATCGATGCTGCCATTGCCCAGGGCAAAGACCCCGGCTCTCTTGCCGGCATTCCCATTGCGATAAAGGACAATATCAGCACAAAGGGCATACTCACCACCTGCGGATCAAAAATCCTTGAAAACTATGTGCCTATTTTTGACGCTACTGTGGTGCAAAAATTAACCGCAGCAGGGGCTATTGTTCTTGGCAAGACAAATATGGATGAATTTGCCATGGGCTCGTCCACGGAAAATTCCTTTTTTGGCCCAACGCGCAATCCGCTCGATCCTGAAAAGATCCCCGGCGGCTCTTCTGGCGGCAGTGCCGCAGTGGTTGGCGCAGGCATGGCGCCAGTTGCTCTTGGGTCTGATACTGGCGGATCCATCCGCCAGCCAGCTGCCTGTTGCGGCGTTGTTGGCATCAAACCCACCTATGGAAGGGTAAGCCGCTATGGCCTGGTTGCCTATGGCAGCTCCCTCGACCAGATTGGTCCAATCACAACAAGCGTGGAAGACGCGGCCCTTCTGCTGAACGTTATTTGCGGATTCGATGAAATGGACGCCACTTCGTCTCCCGAACCAGTGCCGGATTTTACTGCTACGCTGAACAAAGGGGTCGAGGGACTGCGCATTGGCCTGCCGCGCGAATACTTTGCCCAGGGCCTCGATGAAACCGTGCGTGCGCGCGTCATGGAAGCTGTGGACAATCTCAAGGCCGCTGGCGCGCAGGTTGTTGACATTTCCCTGCCACACACGGAATACGCGGTCGCCACGTATTACATTATCGCCACTGCCGAAGCGAGCAGCAACCTCGCACGGTACGATGGCGTCAAATTCGGGTTTCGTGCCAAAGATGTGTCAACGCTCAAAGAGATGTACCGCGAGACCCGCAGCCAGGGCTTTGGCGCAGAGGTAAAACGCCGCATCATGCTGGGCACCTACGTGTTGTCGGCGGGATATTACGACGCATACTATAAAAAAGCGCAGCAGGTGCGCACGCTCATCACCGAAGATTTCACCAAGGCCTTTTCCCAGTGCGACTGCATCGTTGGCCCTGCTATGCCCACCATGCCTTTTAACATCGGCGAAAAAGCAAACGATCCCCTTGCCATGTATTTGTCCGATATTTATACCATCTCGCTGAACCTGGCAGGCCTGCCGGGTATTTCAGTGCCGTTTGCACGAGAGGGAGACTCAATGCCCGTGGGCGTACAAGTCTTTGGCAGGGCATTTGACGAAGCCACGGTGCTTGCCGTGGCGCAGGCCATGGAATCGTCCGCTAACCCTTAACTGGCGGATTGATACCTACATTCTAACAGCGGCGCAGAGGCCGCTGGTTGATCAAAGATTTTCTGTTGTTAAAATCGAGCCGACAAGAATGCGCCGGAGGATATAATAAATTATTCTGATAATTTATTGAGGTATTCGTTCACCGCATTAACAAATAGATCTACGACGCCACGGGCCTCTTGTGCCGCCACCTGAATTGTACCCCAATGCAGCTTGAATCCATATCCATGATGTACTACATGCCGGAACCTGCGCATGACCGTCAGCTTTTCAAGCAGGCTTCCTTGAATGAATCCATCCGGATTATCGTCTCGTACCGTATAAATCATCCCCAATGCGACATGCCAGTCAGCGCCAGAGGGTATAGGCTTGGCCTGAAACTTTGCAATCCTTTTTAAGATATTCTCCATTCCCCTATAACATTGGGCAACAAGAGCCGCGCTTCCATTCCGAACAGCGGCTGAATCGCCGGACACGCTAGCTTCAGCAAGAACCTGATCAATCTCGGATAAAACCGTGCGAAGATCGGCTGTTTCAGCTTCAACTTCGCTACGCAGCTCGTGCAGCGTCATACAGCACTTTCCCCCGGACGACATTCATTCTGACAAATGGCGTTTCCTGGTCAGCAGGGATGGCATCCACGAGAATACCGGTTCTATTTTCAATTTCACCGGACATCCGGAGTACGTCAATCTCCGAAAGCCCATAACAAAGCAGATCAATGTCCCGCGCATGGTTCATGTCGTCGTTGGCGCTGCCAAAAAGCATAAGCTTCCTGATGCCGTATTTCTTGGCGACTTCAACACATGTATCAATTTGTTTTTTTGTTACCACAATAGCATCCCTTATCAGGTTACATCAATAAAATACACATTTCTTTACCCTTGTGCCATTCTATTTGATGAAAGGCTGCAAACATGGGTACGGTCAGGGTATTTCCTCAATATATATCTTTGGCGGCGGCTCATATGGTTTTTCTTTCTGCGCTAGGTTGGGAAAATACCACTCAAAGACAAAACGCACTCCAACGGTATTAACCGAAAAATACGGTGGATTCTCTTCAATGGTCCACCCTGTTTCCGACATGCTGAAATAAGGCTCCAATAAAATCCGTTTGTGTGCATTGCCGTTTGAAAACGTCTTGATTATGAATTTATAGCCAATTTTCAGGCCAATGGATATTTCAGAGGCTGTTATATGGCGCTGATACACTTCCTTCCCGTGAAGAGGATTGCTGAGAAGAGAGGGGTAGCCATAATAAGTGGGTATATGCGTGTACCCATATCCAAGATAGGCGCCGCCGAACATCCCTTGATTTCTATGAGAGGTCGGGTACAAACGGGCTTCAATGGCGAATTCTGAACCATAGGACATGTTTTCTTCCAGGTCAAATGGCTGTACAAGACCCAGACCGCCCCAGAATAACAACGCCCCTTTGCGCTGTTTCTGCTTCTCAAAAGAAATCAGAAATTCATTGGTGTAAATAAATTTGTCCGCTGGATCGCCTGTGTTGACAACATCGGCAAAAACAGGCCCAAAGAGAAAAAACGGTAATAAAACAATAAAGGGAGGGAAACTTTTCGCTGGTTTACTATTTCAGACACACCATCCTCCTCGCCATCACTTTCCCTGCCGCCTCCAACCTGCACACATACACCCCGCTCCCCTGGTCTGAGGCGTCCCAGACAAAACTGCCACTGCCTGAGACCAGTGTCCGATACACCAATTTTCCTGCCAGGGAATATATGCCTAATTCCGCCTGTCCATTGCCAGGAATAGCATAGGATATTGCAGTTGCAGGATTGAAGGGGTTGGGGCTTGAAGTTAAAACCGAACCAACACCATGAGGCGCCTGTTTTTGTATTTGCACATCGACCAAACTTCTCCAGAAACACCTGACAAATCCATCGGTTATAAAAATTGAATCTTGCGAGACCTGGAAAGTCTTGTCTTCAATATCATAGAAATTTAAAGCCACTCTGTTATAATCCCCTATAGCCGCTATCGACGACCACAGAATCCCGATAAATTTGGTTGAATCAGGAGAAATATCCAATGTAAGAAGATCATAAACAGTGTCCTTTATCATCGCCATCCTATTATAAAATATCGTTCCGTATCTGTTGTTATAAATAACCGTATTGCCATGATCTGTAAAAAAAGGTTTTAAAAGGGCTGAACTATCGACAAATGACTTTTGACCGGTAAATACGTTGATTTCTGCAAAACCTTGCGGCGAAAGATAATACAGCAGAGAGTCTGATGGATGCCATTGGAGAACAGAAAAGCCATCTCCCCCATCAAGCGCGGAATCAGAGAGGACTATCTTGCTTCCATTGGTAAAATTACAAACAACCAATTCTTGCGGATTGTTAATTTTATCACTAGGATCTGTATATAGAGATGAGTATCTGACATAGGCAAGTTTGTCCTCTGAGAATGAAAACACAGGTATGTTCTCATGATAAATTGCACTGTCGATCAGCTCCAAAGTATCATTCACCAAACTAAGGGAATATAACTTGTTATTAAAATATTCATTACCAAAGTCAACCAAGGACACAAGATCCCCAGACGCAGAAAATTGACCTGTAAAAAATTGATGTGAGGGAAATGTTTTTAATATTCTAAAACCGGTATCTGCAAGTGCGAAATCATACATTTGACCAACGATTAACATCGCTAAACCATCATCTGAGACATCAATCACCGTCTTATCCCGAAGGGTGTCTTTTTCAGATGTAGCGAGATTCGACTTTATTATCGCCATACCCGAGTTGGTGTGTGTTGGGTTGGGTTCGGATGTAGCGCTGTAAAAAAGCACTTCAGCTGAAAGAAACGAAATGCTCAATATACCTATGAATAAAACTATTCTATAAATTTTCATTCTTCCTCCACATATAGGGCGCACATTTTTCTCCTGGCAGGTCAATTATAAAGAGCTGTACTATCGCTGTTTATATTTGGTTAATAAAGTGTCCTTTATTGTAAGTTGGATATTGAAATTAGCATCCCTACCCACACATTGAGTTCCAAATTCACTGGCAATTGCAGGTATGCTAAATGAACCGGTTACTTCTGGAATACCGGAAAGGTGCCAACCATTAATAGTGTCCTTCAACGATAGTCCAGCAGGAAAGCCTATCGTGTCATTGCTGATACTAATACAGCATAAATTACCTGTGGTTTCCAATATTTCATCATACCCTAATCCAAGATAACCATCATTTAAGGAAATATCATTAATAATTAAGGGCTCTCTTGAATTACACCCAAAAGGATCTGGATCAACAACATCAGAACAAGACAAAAAGACTACACATAGAATTAATGTCCAATTGCACAACTTCATGCTAAACAAATAATTTACTCTCATAGCATCTTACAAACAATTGCGCCTAACGTTCTGCGCCATGCCGGTAGCGCGTGTTTGCGAACCTTTCATCGAATTAAAACCATCCTCCTCGCCATCACATTCCCTCCCGCTTCGCCTGCGGAACGAGGCGAGCCCGTCTCCAGCCTGCGCACATACGCCCCGCTCCCCTGCACTGAGGCATCCCAGGCAAAACTACCGCTGCCTGATACCTGTTTGCGGAGGACGCACTGGCCGGAAAGGATGCACATTCTTCTCCTGACAGATAAATCACCCACAATGTTCCGCGCCACGCCTGTAACATGTGGACACCAGAAGCACCGGAGAAAACCGCTTAGCCATCATACTATTAGACCTTCGAAAATAAAAATCCATCCATGCTATTGAAAATAAAAGGGCTTAGAATAAAAGTATATTAATTATCGTACGATAGCAAGGTAAATAGCGGAGTGAAACAGGAGCAGGCAACAATTACATGGGCAGGGGGTTTTTTGGGTCCAACCTTTTAAGAAAATCCGCAACCGGCATACAATGGATTCCATCCCTGTCGGTCTTTTCCTCACCACGGTAAAGAAAATAGGCGCTGCATTCAGGATACTCCTGTCTGAACGACTTGAGCCCGCGTAGATCTTCAGGCCTGATGGTTTTGCTGTTTTTAACCTCTAAAGCATAAAAACCATCGTTCCCATATAAAATAAAATCGACTTCGCTCCCAGCCAGAGTGCGCCAGTAATACATCTGCAACCGGCAGTCCCGGTAATCTATCCAGGCGCGCAGATGCTGCATGACCAGCCCTTCAAGAGCGGGGCCGGCTATTTCGGAGGGATGGTCAATGGGTCCGGCGGGTCTCAATGACTGATATACACCGCAATCAAAAAAGAAGAACTTTTTATGGGAGACCAGCGCGCGTTTTGCCCGTTTGCTGAAAACCGGAATCCTGACTGCCAGTAAAAGGTCTTCAAGAATCGCGATGTAGGATTCCACCGTATTGCGGGAAACAGCGCAATCCCTGGCAATGGCTGCCGTATTAAGGACCTGCGCTTGTGAAAAGGTCAATGCTTCCAGAAAGCGGTTGAATATGTCCAGGCGCCGCACAATGCCTTCCGCTTTTACTTCCTGCTCAAGATACAGGTCAATATACCCGCGGAGTGTTTTCTCGGGAAATTCCGCCATACGTACCAGGGGTACCATTCCCTTTTCCAGGCTTTTTTCCAGATCAAACAAGTCCCCCATTTCTGCGGCCATAAAAGGGTGCATATGACGCACGACCGCACGACCGGCAAGGAGATCCACCCCTTCCTGTTTGAGCTTGCGGGCGCTGGATCCGGTGAGAATAAAATGGAGGGCTTTGTTGTTTTCAATCTGCTGGTGAACAATGGAAAGCATCTGGGGAACACGCTGTATTTCGTCAATAATAATTGTCATGTGGTTTTTATGCGCGGCCAGAAAGTCTTTCAATCTTTCAGGATATGCAAGGTACTGGCGCTGCAATGCGGTATCCAATAAATCTAACCTCGCTGCTTCCGGATATCTTCGTTGTAACCAGGTAGATTTACCTGTACCCCGAGGCCCAAAAAGGAAGTAGTTCTGACTAAAATGGTCTAAAAATCTCAGTAGCTCTGACATATTTAGTCTAAATATAGAATTTTAAGTGAATAACTGCAAATATTATTTAAAAAATGCTCGAAATCAGATGTCTAGCACATAGGCACAACTCTAGATAATGATATCAAAGGAAGCAAATCCGAACATACGGCATCATCGGGCAAACTTCCAGCCCATTTTTTTAATCTCTTGTTTTCGCGGTCTGGAAGGGTTATTTTCTTGACGAAGAGGACTGGTCCCGACTAAAAGGCGGAAACGAGTTGCCCGGCATTGAAATTCAGGAGAGTGGTCATGAAGTACCTGATACTGATTGTTGTTTTTTTAAATACAATGGTTTCACATGCCGGCCTACCCGTCTCTCCCAATACCGCGGACTCGCTTGTAAAGCTAGGATTTACCGAGTTCCGCATTCCGCAAAAGGGTGATACCCTGGCATTCAATGACCAGGATAAAAAACAAGGTTTTGCCCTCTACTCGCGCGACCGTAACATTGAAATCTTTCCCTATTCATATCCATATAAAGGAGAACGGCTGGACACGCTCAGACTGCGCGCCGCACCTGGAGAGATTGAATCAAACGGTTTCAATATATACGCGCTCAGTGATCTTAAAAAAGTAAAGGCCGAAGCAGCGGTAAAACCACTTGACGGCAAATCCGCGTGGCTGGCAAAGGCGGCAACGGTGGATGATATCGTCTTCCATGTCATTCGAAGCACTTCCATGGAAAAGAACGAAAAATCCTTCATGCACTACCCCATGTTTGTGTATGGACCCGAATCCCGAGCAATTAAAAAAGGAGCGACCGGTCTTTTCTGGGTCACAATCAAGGTGCCGGAGAATGTAAAGGCCGGCGCCTACCATGCCGCAGTGTCCTGCTCTGTGGACGGTACGCCCTATTCGTTCCCATTGCGGGTGGAAGTACTGCCGTTCAGACTTACGGACAAAGGCGTGCCGCGCTTCGGCGCCTTCCGCTCGAACGTGGAGTTTGTTTCCGAAGAATGGGAATTTCTCAAGGAAACGGGCATTGACATGCTCTGGTGGATTTGGCCGGCAAACCGCATACAGGTGATCAATGACAATGGAAAACTCAAAATGGACTTCACCAGCGTTGACGCCTTTGTGGAAAGAATGAAGAAAGCGGGCATGCGCGGCCCAATCGCCATCCAACTCGGCAACAACTGCTGGGGCAGCCTGGAGATCGCGCTCAACAAAACCTTCGGTACCCGCCTTTTCGAGGGAGAACTCAACAGCGCCAATGTGATCGTGGGTGACACCTCTGACCCAACATTGGGCGAGCTCTACCCCCAGGCGTGCAGTCTCATGTACAGTCACTCCATTGAAAAGAAATGGCCCAGACTCACCCTGGTCATCTACGACGAGGCGCCGCTCCGGCTCATGCCGTGGCTTCGTTACTGGTATCCGCGCGTGAAAAAGAAGGCGCCCGACCTTCCCATCTACGGCGTCTTCCATATCGCTGATGACGACAAATACGCGCAGATCCCCTATTGCGACATCATGTGCGCGAACCGCGGTCACGCCACCACGAGTATGCTCGCAAAAAAGAACGACAAGGAGTACTGGGCCTACCACAACTGCGACGCCAACCGTTCCTTCGGCAAAGTGCGTTTCTCCTACGGGCAAATACCCTCGTATTACGACGCCACAGGCATGTTCTTCTGGTCCTATAATTTTTATCGCGGCGATCCATGGAATGACTTTGACCGCGATGGCGGGGACGCGGACTGGGTCATCGTCTATCCGTCACAGGACGGCAAGAGGCCAGTGCAGACCCTGGCGTTCAAGGGACTGATCGAGGGAATCGATGACGTGAGGTATATCAAGACACTTGAAGACCTCGTTAAGGAAAAAGACCCGGGGCGCTGGGAACGCCTTAACGCGCACATCAAGTCCAAGCAGAACAAGATGTTCGAGGGTATTATCCTGGACCACCGTGTGTTCACAGACGAGGATTTTTTCAGGAACACAAAGCCGACGGATACGGAGAACCTCAGGGATTTCGTGATCAAGGAGATTTTGAACTATTCTAAATAACCGTTTCTAATTAGTGTCTGTTTAAAATTGGTGTAAACGCTCGTTGAGCGGAGTCGAAACGAGCGTTTACCTGGGTATTCGGGCACTTCGACTTCGCTCAGTGCCCGAATACAACGAATTTTAAACAGATACTAATTATGCGCCCACGCGTTTGACATCGATGAGCAGGAGCGTGACATCGTCGTGAAACGGACTGCCGGCCATGAATGAAACCGCCTCGGTCACAATACGCTGTTTCGCCTCATCGAGAGTCAAGGCCAGGGTCTCGCTCACCAGGCCATGGAGACGATTGATGCCGAAAAACTCGTTCTTGCCGTTCCGCAGTTCAGTGATGCCGTCAGTGTAAAGTAAAATCCGGTCGCCGTTGCGCAGGGGCGCTGAAAACTCCTGGATGGAATAGTTTTCATAGATGCCCATCATAAGCGATCCCCCTTCGAGCACAAGAGGGGCCTTTTCACCCTGGGAAAAAATCGCGGGCATACAGTGGCCTGCGCGCGAATACGCGAGCGTACCGGCCGCAAGGTCAATGATACCCACAAAGGCCGTGACGAGTGTGGTGGATTCCGTTGCGGTGCACATGTCGTGGTTGACGATCCTGATGACCTCGGCGGGCGACTGCGTTTGTTTCAGCGCGGTGGTGAATGACATCTTCACCATAGACGAGATGAGCGAGGCCGCAATGCCATGGCCCGCAACGTCGAAGACAACTACCGCGTACCGGCCGTCACCTACTTCCTTGATATCGAGCATGTCGCCGCCCACTTTGCCCGAGGGCTTGTAGAAATAGGAGAAATCGATGCGCGTACTCTGGGGCACCGGAATATTGGCCAGGGCGTTCTGGATGCGTTTTGCTGTATCGAGTTCCTCGTCGATTTTTTTTATATAGCTGTTGACCTGGTCCAGGAGCTGGCGGCTGCGGGTCACGTCTTTCATATATACATATTGTATCTCGTTGCCCATGTGCAAAGGCTTACCGATACGCGTCTCGTAGGTACGGTTGGGCAGACGGTAGAACTGAAGATCAACGGATTGAGACGGAATTTTTCCAGGATCAAAAAGCGTTGACCGTGTAAAAACCGAGATGGCGCTGAAATTGGCGTTTGCGCCGCCCACCAGCCCGATATAACTGCTTACATTCTGGAGCGCCTGTCCCACGTCAAAAAGGGAAACTATCGGTTTGTCTTCAACAAGGCAGGTAAATGCGTGTCCCACTTTCTCGAATGTAATGACTATTCTCTTTTTTCCAGGGGCAAAGGTCTTTAGCATTTCCGCTATGGACCTCCGCGATCCCACTTGCTTGAATTCAATGTCTTTGCCGTGCCTCTTGAGGCGAAAGACCTCCTGGTTCTCACCCCAAAATTCGAGCGCGAAATAATGGCCATTGGCATCGGGATAACTGGTGGCGGTAAACGACCTGCTGATATCAGCGAAGAAAACAACGCCCATGGCCCCCACATTCCGGGACACGTCCACGGTAAAACTGATTCGCACATCCTTTTTCACCTGTTCAACCCTGCGGCCATAAGTCATGAAGAGTATCTCGTTATGATCAGTCACCCGCGCAATGGTGTCACCGGACAATACCCATTTACTGTCGTCTTCAGATATCCATTCGTCTTTTTCAATGGCATTGATCTGTTTCTCTATTTTCCAGGTATGCGCGGGATGGACGATAAGCCCTTCGAGATAGGTCCTGACGTCCCGGTCGCGGTTGACCAGCGAAAACCATTTTTCGCTGTCTGTCAGCTGGTACATATAGAGCTTCCGCGGGTTTATGTCCGCGGTAATGGTGTCGCGGAAGCGATGGCTGAAAAAGAGGACCTCGTCGTGCTGATCGATGAGTGCAAAGAGATCCTCGGTAAGTTCGCCGATGGCACGGTCGATGAAGTTTTCGTGCAGCATCGCGGCCATGAAATAGTATTTCCCGCGCTTCCGGATCCAACAACGCAACGGGACCCCATTTTTGAACACATAGAGATCAGAGCGCAGCGAAGGGTCGTTGTCCGGGAAAACCTTGAGCATTGCCATAATCCCGTTACTGTCGCTCGCACGGAAAAGTTCCCGCGGCCAATTGACATTAGATTTGTCAAAATGCGGAAGTAGCAGACTCGTGACCGGGTAACCGGTAAAAGTCTTCCGTTTGAGCTCGCGGAGCACTGTATTAAAAAGGGAAAACGACCGGATAAGGCCTTTATCATCGTAGAGGATATAGAGGAGCTGCCTGCTGCACGCAATGATTGCGTCCTTGAAGAACTTCCGTGCTTTGCGCAGGCCTCCAGGGTTTTTCCCGCGGGCCATATAGTGTCTTAAATATCGTTACTTGGTGACCGTAATGGCAATGCGACAGAAAGGCAGGAACGCCCTGTCGCGCATTTCACGCGCATAATCAAGCGGCGTTGCGCCTTCCGGAGTGAATACCCGTTCCCCAAGCTCGTGTCCATTGACGCACAGGGCCGCCTTTTCGCCAGGGGTAAAAAGCGGCTGCGCGGCATACAGTGATACATGACTGACCCTTTCAGCGTCTATCACCAGCCTGCGTCCTTGCTTGCGCGCGCGCACAGAAGCGGGCTGCACCAGCGCGCCAGGCGCAGGGGGCGCCAATGAGTCTATGGACAGCCACGAGACCCGCATGGGTTCAAAGGTCTTGAAGGCTATTTCATCGGGACAAGGGTCGCGGCGTACACGCAACGCAAAACCAAGCATGCCCGCCTTTTCACCACTGATGGAATCAAGGCCATGGGGCCACTCAGGGTAATAATGAAAAGTGTAATCAACTCCCAGCGAGGTAAAAAGCGCGGCCGCTTGCCGCGCCTGGACCCCAGGATAGAGCCGGTCCAATCCGCCATGAATGACATACCAAGGCCGGAGCTTCATATTGAAAGGGACCGACGCAATGTGCAGCATGGGCAACAGCGCAGGCGCGCCCGAGACCACTACATATCCGGCAAAGGAACCGGGATAGTGCATGCCAGACACAAAGCAGCCAGTGCCGCCGTCAGAAACACCCGCAAGTACCACCCTGTTGTCATCAACAGCATAGGTCTGTTTGATGTACCGAAGCGCTTTCTGAATATTCGCCATGCCTGTTTCGTCGAACCATGTTGCCCCGCGTTCTCCTGAGACCGCTGCGAAAATAAAATAAAGCGAATCCGCTTCACGGGCGAAAAAATGGGCCGCGTCCGCGCCTTTGTCCTGCCGCGTGCCATTGACCCCGCCGTGGAGCCAGAGTACCACTGGCGCTAGCCGTTCGGGAGCGTACAACGCGGGTATGTGCAGGCCAAGCGCGCGTTGTTTGCCATCCAGACCTGTGATATACGCCGTATCCTGGCCAGCACGCACAGGCCCATGTTCGGCAAGCACCTTTGTGATTAAACGTTCCACTTCATTGGGTTCACCGGTAAAATCAGCAAAGGCTTTTTGCTCGTTCAGGTACAGGCGTATTGCCGCTTCGAGTTCGGGGCCTGAAAGGGTTTTTTTACCGGAACAAAAGGCCAGAAACAGCAATAGGCCAAGAGGGGCCATGCGCTTGATTAAAAAACGCATGTGTGTTAATCGCCGGAGCGATTGCCCCGCGCCTCCTCTTCTTTGATGAACGCGGGATTGCCTATGAGCAGATAGGTCTCAAAATCAGTATCAGAGGAAAAAAACGAAGCGCCAAAAGTCTTGTTTTTCCATTCAGCTTCGAATTTGAAACCCATGGTCTTTGAAGTGGTGGAAACAGGCTCCCCCAGTCTTGCATGCGCCAGGGTATATACGCGTGAGACCGCATCCACATTCTGCGCGGGAAAAATAAGCGTGATCGCCTGCACGTCCTTTTTCCTGTTGAACATGCATTTTATCGACGCAACGCCAATACTGTCGCACAGCATTACTTCCTTGCCCGGTGGAGCGATCATGATCACGTTGGTATCAATGAGTATCTCCGCTGCTTTAAATTGCGGTGCTGACCGCAGATGGAAAACCAGTTTCGCTTTGTCCTGGCCAAGAAAAATGCCGCACAGGGAAGGCGTGGCGGTTTCCTGGGCCCCGAACAAAACCGCAGCGAAACTTGCAACGAGTAACAATGTTTTGTTGAGTAGACCGGGCAGTTGCCTGCCCAGCCCCTCGCGGAACCGTACGAGCAGCTTTCCCGCATACGGCTCTTCATTCGGTCTTCGGGGTTTTGTATTCATGCTTGAAACGGACATAGGTTCCTC
>Ga0208968_1000053_pt1 | contig 138123 bp, 136 predicted proteins | sample RifOxyA3_FD_184031 | JGI IMG/M metagenome (GOLD analysis project Ga0208968, IMG submission 184031) | Groundwater microbial communities from Rifle, Colorado - Rifle Oxygen_injection A3 (SPAdes) | ecosystem: Environmental > Aquatic > Deep subsurface > Groundwater | place: Rifle, Colorado, United...
CTGACCAATGCTTCTACCAGTAATTTTATTGCTGTTGACGGCAATACCTACACAGTGGATATCACCCCTGATGCTGGTGGGAACATCACCATTGACGTTGCTGCTGATGTTGCCCAGGATGTGGCTTCGAACAACAATACTGCTGCTTCTCAGGTTTCTGTCACATACGACGCAACTGTGCCGACCGTTGCCATCCAGAATGCACCAGCCTATAAGAACAGCACAACTGCCTTTAACGTGACAATCGAGTTTAGCGAAGATGTGACCGGATTTGTAGAAGGGGATATCAGCCTGACCAATGCTTCTACCAGTAATTTTATTGCTGTTGACGGCAATACCTACACAGTGGATATCACCCCTGATGCTGGTGGGAACATCACCATTGACGTTGCTGCTGATGTTGCCCAGGATGTGTCTTTAAACAACAATACAGCCGCAAGCCAGGTATCTGTGACCTATGATGCAGTTGCACCAACTATTACAATAACGTCGGCAGAGACCAGCCCCACGAACGCATCGCCAATAAGCATAACAATCGCTTTCAGCGAGCCGGTAACTGGATTTGCTCTGGGCGATATAGCGGTAACAAATAGCACCATTAGCAATCTATCCGTTGTTTTGGCCGGTCAGACCTGGACAGCCGAGATTACGTCTGCTGCGGATGGACAGAACACTGCGAATATCTCAGCAGGAGCGGCTCAGGACAATGCCGGCAATGGCAATATTGCTGCCGCGCAGTTTGTCATCCGGTATGACGGAACCGCGCCTGTTGTGGCTGTTAATACGCTATACACAAACGATCAGACGCCTGCGCTCTTCGGTACGGTTGATGATGGTTCCTCAACGCTGTCCATTACCGTAGCAGGACAGACCCGCACGGCTGTAAACAACGGGGACGGGACCTGGAGCCTGGCTGACAACAGTCTTACTCTCATTGCTGACGGCACATATGATATCGCAGTCACGGCCACTGATTCTGCGGGCAATGCAGGTAACGACGCAACAACAGATGAGCTTTTCATAGACGCCACAGCGCCCATTGTTTCCGTATCCCAGCTGCTGACCGGAGATTCGACACCCGCGCTATCAGGTGCGATTAACGATGCTGCGGCCACTATCAGTCTGACTGTGGCAGGACAGACTGTTCCAGCGACAAACAATGGCGATGGTACCTGGTCGCTTGCCGGCAATGTACTTGCCGCCCTGGCCGAAGGCATGCATGATGTCGCGGTCGTTGCGACCGATGGCGTTGGCAACGCGGGCTCAGATACGTCGACAAACGAATTGAGAATCGACCTTACCGGGCCGGTTGTTACTGTCAATAGCATATCCACAAACGATAACACACCCGCGCTTAATGGAACCATTGATGACGCTGCTGCCTCTCTCAGTATCACCGTGATTGGTCAGACCATTGTTGCGGTCAACAACGGTGATGGCACATGGACACTTGCCGACAATCTGTTGGCCACTATTGCGGACGGGACCTATGACGTTTCAGTCACTGCGACGGACGCAGTCGGGAATATTGGGACAGACGCAACAACAGATGAACTCTACATCAATACCTCGACTCCCTATATAACCGTGGACAGTCTGCTCACCAATGATCTTACTCCAGCGTTGACCGGTACTGTGAATAGCGCTTCTGTGACCATTTCCGTCACAGTTGCAGGCCAGACCCTGGCCGCAGTCAACAATGGTGACGGCACCTGGACACTTGCGGACAATCAACTTACAACGCTTTCCCAGGGCACGCACGATGTTTTGGCCACGGCATCAGATACACTGGCCAATAGTGGAACCGATGCGACCGTGAATGAGCTGGTCATTGATGCTACAGGTCCTGCGATCTCCCTGGTTTCGCCAACAGGCGCTGAGGTGTGGCAGAAGAGCAGCGCACAGAACATACAATGGACGGCCACAGACCTGCACATGGACGCCAATAGCATCAGGATCGAATACAGCGTTCATGGCAATATATGGATACCAATTGATTCTAATCTGGCTAATTCAGGTCTTTATTCCTGGAACCTTCCTGCAATGCCTTCAGATTCTGGTTTGGTCCGCGTACGTGCTGCTGACCTTGCGGGCAATGCAACCTGGGATACCAGCAATACCTTTTTCACTATCGAAGATATCCTTGCGTATATCTCGGTTTCTCCCAACAGCGACACGGTTTCCAGCGACAGTACGATTCTGTTTACCGCAGCAGGGTTCAATGCAGACAGTGTTCAGATATCCGGCCTTGCCTTTACCTGGACAGTTGAAGGCGCTATTGGCTCCATTGACGCATCCGGCCTTCTTACTGCAACAAAGGAAGGAACAGGCAGGGCAATTGCTTCATGCAGGGGCATAAGCGATACCACAGGCTTCATAACGGTTGTGCCGGGCAGTGCTGTAGCTCTTCGCGTACTTCCAGACACGGTTCTGAGCCTTTCTGCTGACAGCGCTATCCAGTTCAGCGTTGTTGCCTATGACGCAGATACCAATGTGACAACAAACAGCAGTCTTTTCTGGGGCGTGGTAAACGGGATTGGCACCATCAATGCTTCTGGCCTCTTTGAGGCAACCACAACAGGTTCAGGAGCAGTATATGCTGTTATGGGAGGTCTCAGAGACACCTCCAGGGCCATTACTGTGCTCCCAGGCCTGCTTAGCCGCGTTGTACTTACACCAGACACTGGAATGGTTATTGCCAGCGGTTTGACTGCTCAGTTTGGCGCACAGGCGTTTGATGCAGACAGTAATGCCATAACCCCGGTCTCATTTACCTGGGCTGTGACCAATGCAATTGGAACAATCGATACTACAGGGATTTTCACAGCCTCTGTTGAGGATACAGGCCGGGTCATTGTATCTGCTGCCGGAGTTTTTGATACCAGCGCGTTAATTACAATAACACACGGCTCAGTCGCATCCCTTGCAATTGCTCCGGACAAGGTAACGCTGTCAGCCGACTCAACCCTGACCTTTACCGTGGTTGCCACCGATGGCGCGGGTAATGAGTTTATACCAATCAGTGTGTCATGGTCAATTGTGGGAAGCAATGGCTCAATAAACAGCAACGGCCTTTTTGACGCTGGCAGGGCAGGAGTGGGGTACATTGTTGCGCGCGTTGGGACTGTTTCGGATACGACCGACAGCATTGTTGTGACCTCTGGCATGCTTGCGGCAATCACGGTTTCACCTGATCAGGCGCTTATTACCGCGGACAGCAGCCTCCAATGCACCATTTCTGGAATCGATCTGGACAGCAACCCGGTTTTGGTAAATACGGCTACCTGGGGCTTTATTGGCCAATCGGGCGCAATGGCAAATGGTCTGTATACCCCGGATAAGGTCGATACGATCATGGCGTATGCGTGGGTCAACGGCATCACCGATACCACGAATGCCATTGTTGTTGTACCGGGTGGTGTTGCAGTAATCTCTATTTCCCCCGATGCGGCGGACACTGTTATTGTGAACGATACCCTGCGCTTCTCGGTTATTGCCGCAGACGCGCACGCGAACAACACGCTCCCGACAGGCGTTGTTTTTGGATGTATTCCTGACAGCGCAGGCGCAATCACTCCCGCAGGTGTTTTTGTCCCGGTCATCAGTGGTCAGGTCAAAGTATATGCTTTGTGCAATGGGGTTTCTGATACAAGCCAGGGAATCGTTGTCAGGGGCAATATTGTTATGCCCAGCGCCACAGACACAGTCATTTTATCTGAAGATGGCGTATCCATTACGCTGCTGCCCGGCACAATTGATTCATCGGTCGTGGTACGCATTGATGAGGATTCCGGATCTGAGCCAGAACACGAAGGGATTACCCCGCTTGGCGCCTTTGACGTTGAACCTGCTGATATGGTTCTTCAGACTCCAATCCAGATCGCTATTGACCTGCCTCTGGCAGCCATCACGGGTAATGCCGAAGATGTCAGGCTTTTCTGGTACAATGAGGTTGATTCGGGCTGGGAGGTTGTTGTTGGCTCGCATTATGATACTCTTTCAGAGAGCGTTGTTGGTTCTTCCAATGCTTTTGGGCAGTTTGTGGTTGGCATAGATTCTCAGGCGCCCGTGGTAGGCAACAATACTATGACTGACGCCCAGAGTGGATCAATCCTCACTATTTCCGCTGGTGTGGACGACAATATTCTTAATACGTTTGTCACCATATTCTATAAGCAGGGCGGCGAGACCGCATACCAGGATACGACTGTAGAAGTTGTCAACGGAGTCATCTCTGTAAACATTGAATCTATAATGACTAACGAAAGAGGCTTCGAGTATTACATTGTGTCAGGAGATGGGACAAATGAAACACGTGATGCTGTTCAGTCTGTCACTGTTCACGTTGATAATATTGAAGCTGAGGATGAATTCCCACTCATGGCCTGGAAGCTTTTCAGCGTTCCCATGAATGCGTCTGAACGAGGCTTTGACGCGCTTTTCAGCTCTCTTGGCGCCTACGATCCTGCCCAATGGAAGGCCTATGCAGTGTACGGCAATCAGTATGTGGAAATCATGAACAATGATTCAGTGGATCAATTTGTCACTGGCCAGGCCTATTGGCTTAAAATCCGTAAAAAAGACTTCACTCTTGCGACCGGCGTTGCGTCATCGGTTCCCACAAACCAGCCATATGAAATCAAGCTGGCACCAGGTTGGAATCTGATGTCCAATCCTTTCATGTTCAATATTTCATGGAACGCCCTGCGGCAGCTCATGGACAGCGTTGGCGTAAGCCGGTATGTTGTCGGACCCTATTCTTACACCAATGACGATTGGCATGTTCCCTGGCCCATTGGCGATCTGGTTTCCCTTGAGACGTGGAGCGGATACGCAGTGCACAATGATTCCACTGATACCATCAGACTCTATATACCGCCCGAAGAGTATAATGCAGGCAGGGCGGCAAAGGCCATGGTTCTGCCGGACAAGGATTTCTGGACCATTGGCATCAACTTCTCAGGTTCAAATGGAAAGAAACAGACGCGCACCGTGGGCATTCATCCTGAAGCAGCCAATGACCTGGATAAATTCGACCATCGCGAACCGCCTGCTGTTGAACTAAGCGCTGGTCTGGCCATGGCGCACGAAGTGCAGGGCAAGAGCAGAAAGTATCTGAGCGACATCAAGGCCCCATTTGAACAGGGACAAACCTGGAACTTCTCTCTGGCGTTTAAGGCTGGCAAGCAGACCGTGGGCTTTGATATTGCCGAGGCATGTGCTGGCTCCTGGGAAGTGTATCTCTACGATGGTGCGCGTAATATAGCTGTTGATCTGCGGAAAGACCCGTCCTATTCATTCACAACTGATAAAGATGGGGTGCGTGGATTTAAACTGCTGGTTGGCACATATGCCTATGTGCTGGACAAGGCAAACGGCAGGCTTGGTGTGCCCGCGGTATTTGCGCTTACCCAGAACTATCCTAACCCATTCAACCCGGTTACCTCAATCAAATACCAGATGCCTGAAGGTGGCAAAGTGATGCTTGAAATATTCGATGCATCTGGCCGTAAAATCAGAGGCTTGATATCTGAGCGCCAGGATGCAGGATATTACACTGTTCAGTGGGATGGCAGGGACGGCAATGGAAAGGTCGTTTCTTCAGGAATGTATATCTACAAGATCAGGGTCGTCAAAGGTAATTACCGCAGCGTATTGTTCAGGACTTCGAAGAAGATGGTTTTTGTGCGGTAATGGACTTGGATCGAATTTTACGATACATTTCCATGGGAGTGGGGGCGTTATTTTTACATTGGCGTATTTGTAATACATCCCTATAGGCCATATGGTGTATTAAATATCTCTTGACGGCAGAGCATATTATATTGCTTTGTCTATGTATTATACGTTATTTTAATGTGTGTATGGGTAGTTTTATACGAACGACAGTAGTAGCTCTTGCTTTAACAGCTTCTATGTGCGTGTTCTTTTCTTGTATGCCGAACCTCATGCGTCATTATCCGCAGAACGCAACTGTGCGTATAGATGTACGTTCATTAAAATCGAAAGCGAAACCGCGTCTTTTCCTTGCATTTGAGAAGAAGTTGAACGATTTGCTTGCTGTATACGCCGAGGAGAAAAAAGATTTTAATGTGATGCGAGATTCAGTCGATATTCCAAGCCACACTATTTACATTGAAATAGACTCTCTTATGGTCACTAATTATGAAGCCTATCTTAAGCATTTTCAGAAAATAGATAAGAAAGCAGATAGATATACTAAAACGGCGGAAAAAACGAGACATCCCTATGGAGGTGCGTTGCCTTCTATTTTTGATGATGACGATAATATGACTGGACAGCTGATTGATTTGTATACGCATACTATGGTCATGGAAAATCGATTGCATGCCTATATGAATGTTAATATATATCTTGCCGACAATAAGTCATTGGTTGTATGGGGTATACAGAAAAAGTTGGAAACTTCCTCATACGAACCTATTCATGAAGGCGAGCAAATTCAGCAGCTTTTTAGTATTTTAGAGTCTTTCCTTCGTGAAGAGATAGGCTTTTTTAAGTTGTAATTAAAGAAAAGCGTCAATGAAATTCCTCGTAAATATCGTTGCATTAGCGATTATCCTAGAATTCTATGGCGTTGTTGCCGCGTTTGGGGATGATCCTAGTCAATATCTTGATGATGAAGCATGGAAAGATAGCTTGCCAAAATTGAGAATATGCATTGAAGGTGGTTTAGAGCATAGAATAGGGCAGGTGTCAAGGGATTTACCGCCAAACATAAGAAGATATGCGGAGGAATTAAAGACTGGGACAGATTATTCTTTTTCCTTGGCGTATATTTTTGGCAAAGAAATAGGGTTCGGTTTTGAATTTTTACAGTTTAATTCGTCGAATTCAACGGATCATGTTATTGTGAATAGTGTTGTTGATGGAACGGTGGTTGCAATAGGGACCTTAGAGAATAATATAAATTTATCTACGTATAGCCTTTGTTTGCTAGTCCGGCGATCATTCTCTGAAAGAAAGATTTATCTAGTTGGTAGTTTTTCCATGGGCATGCTCTCCTACAGAGACAATGCAAGTTTGTTAGGCATGTCTTTTAAAACGACAGGTGTTGCTATCAGCACTGGTGGTACGATGGGCTTTGATTTTTTTATAGGGAAAAGTGTTACACTTGGATTCGATGTAAGATATTTTAGTGGATTGCTAATAGACCTAGAGATGAATGATGTCCCAGTTCCTTCGGAAGAGTGGACGAGTTTAGATAGAATCGGAATTTGCATTGGGATAAGAATGTATCGATAAACTCACCCCTGTAGGGGTGAATTGCAATTCGCTCCTACGGGGGTGGCCATGCTATTACCGTTACCAGACACTTGTGTTCAGATATTCGTGTATTGCCGCGGCAGCCTGCCTGCCCTGACCCATGGCAAGAATCACGGTCGCTGCTCCCAGGACAATATCACCGCCCGCAAAGACGCCCTTTTTCGACGTTTTGCACGTTCCTTCAGTTGCAACAATGTTGCCCCATTTGGTTAGTTGAATATCGGGCGTGGTATTGGGAATAAGAGGGTTTGGGCCATTGCCAATGGCCACAATGAGCGTATCGGTTTCAATAACGAATTCAGACCCCTTGATAGGTACGGGTCTGCGGCGTCCTGAAGCATCTGGTTCGCCCAGTTCCATTTTTATACATTCAACGCCAGTCATCCGGTTTTTTGCATTGCCGTGGACCTTTACTGGGTTCTGGAGAATGTTGAAAATAACGCCTTCTTCCTTTGCGTGGTGCACTTCCTCGATACGGGCGGGCATTTCAGTTTCAGACCTGCGGTAGACGATATATGATTTCTCCGCGCCAAGACGAAGCGCTGTGCGGGCTGAATCCATTGCCACATTACCGCCTCCTACGGTCACCACGATTTTAGATCTCATGATGGGAGTGTCGGCCCTGGGAAAATCGTACGCTTTCATCAGATTGGCCCTGGTCAGGTATTCATTTGCCGAATATACGCCAATGCAGTTTTCTCCTGGAATACCCATGAAATAGGGAAGGCCTGCGCCTGTGCCCACAAATATGGCATCGTATCCATCGGCAAGGAGTTCGTCAATCGTGAAAAACTTACCGATAACAGCGTTTGTCTGAAGTTTAACTCCCATGCGTTGGAGAAGGTCAACTTCTTTTTGGACAATGACTTTAGGCAACCTGAATTCAGGAATGCCAAACACAAGCACGCCGCCGGGTTTGTGCAGGGCCTCGAAGAGCGTGACCGAGTGACCCAGGGAACGCAGGTCGCCAGCAACCGTGAGGCCTGCAGGCCCACTGCCAACAACAGCCACTTTTTTCCCGGTTTCATTCGCAATGGCTGGCACCTCTATGGTAGCGCTTTCACGTTCCCAGTCAGCGAGAAAACGCTCCACCTTGCCAATACTGACCGACTGGTTGGTGTCTTTCAGCACCTTTCCCAGAGTGCAGGGTTTCTGGCACTGTTCTTCCTGCGGACATACGCGGCCGCAGATGGCGGGCAGAAGGTTTTTTTCCTTGAGTTTTTTAATGGCGCCTTTGAAGTCATTATCCGCTGTCAGTTTTAAAAAAGCGGGGATGTCGATCTGGACAGGGCAGCCTGTCACACATGGTTTGTTTTTGCACTGAAGGCAGCGGATCGCCTCAATACGCGCCTGCTCAGGCGAATATCCCAAAGGCACTTCCTGGATATTTCGACAACGCACATGCGGTTCCTGTTCAGCCATTTTCTGCTGGGGTATGCGGGAACGCTCCTTTGCAGTGAGCGTGTCCCTTTTTTCAATGATTTCCGCTGGTGTCATTTTTTCACCCCATTGAGTTTGCACTCGTGTTGTTCGAGTGAAGTCTTTTCCTCTTCTTTATAAAAGCTGAGCCGGTTCATCATTTCATCAAAATCGACCTGATGGCCGTCGAATTCTGGACCATCGACGCAGACGAATTTGGTTTTTCCCGCAACAGTGACCCTGCAACCGCCACACATGCCAGTACCATCGATCATTATAGTATTCAGGCTCACAAGGGTGGGAATTTTCATTGACTCAGTCAGTTTTGAGACCATTTTCATCATAATGGGCGGACCAATAGCGACAACCAGATTTGGCAAGGTTCCGCTATTAACAAGGTCTTGCAAGGCATTGGTAACAAAGCCTTTCTTACCGTATGAACCATCGTCAGTTACAATAATTACCTCATTACTTGCCTTACGCATGTCAGCTTCCATGATAATGAGGTCTTTATTGCGTGCTCCAAGGATGGAGATTACATTATTGCCTGCGGTTTTGAGCGCCTGGGCAATGGGATGCATGGGCGCTACGCCAATACCGCCGCCAATACACGCAACAATGCCGAATTTCTCAATGTGTGTGGGTTTTCCAAGCGGTCCGACAAAGTCGAGGATGGTGTCTCCGGCATTGAGCGTGGCAAGCTGTTTTGTGGTTTTTCCAACAACTTGGGCTATAATGGTGACCGTGCCACTAGCAGGATCAGCGTCAGCAATGGTCAGGGGAATGCGTTCACCTGTTTCGTCGATTTTCAACATGATGAATTGGCCTGCCTTGCGTTTTTTAGCGATCTGCGGGGCTTTAACGACCAGTTTGACCACATTGGATGAGAGCATTTCCTTGGAGAGTATTTTGTTCATAATAGGCCTTTTTTAATGGCAGAAATATAGTCATGACCATCAACAATTTTCCAGAGCTTTTTGCAGCATGCTCAATACCTTGTAATATTCACTCATTTTGGTTTATTTTTTACATTACATAAAATTATAGAAAGGCCTGTTCTGGTATGAAATTCAAATTAGGGCTGTTTTTCGTATGCATACTCTCCTCATTTGTGTTCTCTCTTGACCAGGAACTGACCTCCCTGTTCAATGATCTCATCAAAGGCGACACGGTAAAAGGCGCCAAAGTTGTCGCGGTCATGCCCTTCAAGTGCGCGGGAAAAGGCGTTACTGAGGACAACGGCCGTTCTGTGGCCGAATTCGGCGTGGTGGCCTTGCAGGCAAGCGGTCAATACACGCTTGTCGAACGTACTGAACTTCTCAAGGCAGTTCAAGAGATACAGCTTGCCCAGACCGGACTCATGAGTGATTCCGCTGGTCTCCAGATAGGGAGGATGGTGTCCGCCAACCGGCTTGTTCTTGGCACGGTTTCAGATATATTCGGTAAACGGATGATTTCCGCACGAATCGTAAAGACCGAGACAGGTGAAGTGCTTTCCAGCGCATCAGTCACTGTGCCCGAAAAGGACCTTGCACAGTTCACAAAAAAGTTGCTGGGCGAAAAAGGACAGGTTTCAGCCACACTTTTCCGTTCGGCTTTGGTTCCCGGTTGGGGGCAGCTATATACCGACCACCCCGTCAAAGGCGGTATTTTCCTCACAGTCTTTTGCGCTACTGCTGGATACCTGGCATACTGCATCAACGCGGCCTCACAGGCAAGGAACGAAAGCGATACATATAATAATTACCTGAATTCTCCGGAATGGCAGCAGGACGCGATCGATACTCTTACGGCCCTTCAAGTGGGTATCGACGATGCGGCTATCCAGAGGGTCGCTGGTTTTTACAAACTAAAACAGGACAGCCTGTACCAGGTGTATTCTGATAAATTCGACAATGCTCTTATTGCCGGCCTTATTATGGGCGGTGTATGGGCATTGAATCTTGCGGACGCGGCGCTTATTGGCGTCAGGGAAAAAAGAGACTTCAATTTGTATTTTAGCAGCACGCCGTGCGAACCAATTCACGTGCAACTCACCTTCAGGTTTTAAACCGAAGGACCCGGAAAGTATGAGGTGATCGTATGCGGCCCAAACTATTCTCCCGTTATAGGCTTATTGGATTGTCAGCTCTTATTCTCGCAATTGCCGTTCTGTTGTTTTTTCTTTCCTGCACCAAGGAAGCCAGGCCAACAAGCCCGGTTGATGTCAGCGATGTAGGCCAGCTTTTGACCAAAAGTTCAATTTCCGGGACTGTGCACGATAAAAACGGTCTGCCGCTTGCGGGTGTGGCTGTTATCACCGATACCTTGGGCTATGCGGGTTTCACGGATTCTTCAGGCAATTATTTTATTCCCCGTGTGCGTACGGGCGTGTACGACTTGCAGTTTGTCCGCTATAAATATCTCGACACCGTTTACCGGAACATTGAAGTGGGAGTGGACCAGCAGGTGGAGGTCGATCCAGTTGCCCTGAGCTATTTTGCCTGCAAGATCACCGGCAAGGTGATGGCAGGCGGTGTGGCAAAGCGTGGCGCAGGCGTTGGCGTGGCCAACCAATCCGTTACCGCCTTCACCAACCTCAATGGAGATTTTACCCTAACTGACGTTGACCCTTCCGGACGGACTGTCATCGCCGTGCTGGGTGAAACAGGATTTGGCGAAATTGACACTATCATGCAACCGGGCGACAGCCTGTATATTGTCATCAACCTGGACATGGCCGGTGGGTCCGTAAGCGGCACACTCTACGATGCCTCGGGCAATACTGTTGCCAACACCGTGGTGCAGGCCTTTGATACCAGTTTGCAGGTTTTCACAGACAGTTTGGGCGTATTTGTTTTGGACAACATTCCCAGCGGCCAGCCCGTGGAAGTCCTTTCCGGACTTTATTCAGGCATAGCAGGCCTGACTGTTTCCGAAGGAAGTCAACTTACCGGACTTGAATTGAAACCATTGCCCGTGGTTTCGCAGGATGGTGTCATTATTGGGTATCGCTACTATGTGGTTCCATTGAGCAGTGGTGCCATAAAATCCGCCGCGGGCCAGGGATCACGAAAAAGCATGGCTGCTTCTGATTTTCCCGTGGAAGCGCGCATCTTCAGTGGCGCTGATAAAATCTCCTGTTTTATCTGGGACCTGAACAATGATAACGTGTGGGACACGCTTTCCAATTCACCAATGATGGTCATACCCCAGGGACCGGACAGCCAGGTTGTCGGGTATGGTGTTGTCACTCTCAGTGGCGATACGGTTGCCAAGGCGTTTATCACAATAAAGCGTGTTTCCGACAGGCCTGTGGTGGTGCTTGCCAATCAGCCTATTTCAATAGCGCCACGCGATCTGGCAATGCTTGCGGGAAAAGCGATCTGCCTGAGCGGCGGCATACGCTCGTATGCCTGGGATTTTGACGGCGACGGCGTTTTCGACTGGACAAGACCTGACATTGGTACGGTCATTCACCGGTATTTTACTTCTGGTACATATACCGCGATATTCAAGGTCGTTTCCGCATCAGGGGTCGTGGTACTCGACACTATTCAGGTTCTGGTACTGGGCGCGCCAGTGACCCTTCCACAGGGCACACTTCTTCCTCCTGAGATTATTGCGCCTTTGGCAAACGACACTGTTCCTGCCATTTTTACACTCCGATGGAACTCGAGCAGCGCTGGCGCTTCGTACAATGTATTGATTAATTCTTTTTCACCCCCCGAGAGCGTTTTTACAATGGTGGTGTCAGATACCGAATGCGCTATCGCAGGCCTGCAGGGCGGCATGAGATATTTTGTACAGATTGAGGCGATATTGGATGACAGCGTGAGTAAAAGTCTCTCCCGGAGCATTGTCATTGGCGATAAACCGTTGTTTATGGCAGGATCGTATGTTCCAACAGATACCGTCACCGACGATAGCGTCACGCTTTCATGGCAAGCCGTAAATCCCATGGCCGGGGCCATGACCTACGCGGTCTATTTCGGCACTGACATGCCGCCAAGCCTTGTTGACTTCAATGTGCAAAATGCTTCTCTCAAGGTGAAGCCAACCGGAGGCTGGATCGACGGCATCGAGTATTATTGGCAGGTTGAAGCGCGCAACAGTGCGGACACTGCCATGAGTCCGGTGCTTCAGTTTGTCCATCAGACAAGCCTTAGCAATGACGCGTTTCTCGTTGGGCTCACGATTTCCACAGGTACTCTTTCTCCAGCCTTTGATTCGTCAGTCAGCGCGTATTCTGACACGGTCTCCAACAGTGTTGCCAACATCACAGTGACTCCACAGGCCCATCATATTGAGGCAACTATAACAGTGAATGGTACGGCTGTTCTGTCGGGCAATGCTGCTCCGGCAATCGCGTTGCCTGTGGGCGATACCACGATAACTGTTCAGGTAACTGCGGCTAATGGCATCACACAGGCAACCTATACCATTATCGTGCACCGAAAAAGTCTTGATGTTGCGCTCGATAGTCTGATACCTTCAGCAGGCGTGTTTGATCCTGTTTTCAATGTTGGCGTCATGACCTACGCAGACACAGTGCCATGGGAAACAGACAGCATCAAGCTGATCCCATATGTGCGCCATGCTGGTGCGTCTCTTACCGTGAACGGCATACCTGTAATCTCGGGCAATACTTCGCCGAATATAGGGCTGGTCCAAGGCGATAATTCTATCATCGTAGCGGTTGTTGCGGAAGATACAGCCGGACATGCGATATATACAGTGACTGTCACCCGCAACAAGAGCACTGACGCGGGACTAGCCAATCTTCTTGTTTCAGCCGGAACTCTTGGTCCGGTCTTTGACACCGCGACTCTTGCGTATGTCGATACTGTGCCCAATAACGTTGATAGCATCAACGTTACACCATTGGTACGTCAGGACAGCGCCTTGATGACTGTAAACAGCGTGCCAATCGTCTCAGGAAGCCCGTCCGCCAATCTACCGCTGTTGGTTGGCAATAATACCATTACCATATCAGTGACTTCTTGGGACGCTGCGGTGAACCGCAGTTATATCATTACTGTTTATCGCAGGCTCAGTACGGACGCTGCGCTGCTAAACCTGGCAATATCAGCAGGCGCGCTTTCCCCAGCGTTCGATTCAACGGTACTGCAGTATACGGATACGCTCCAAAACGTTGATTCCACTTGCAGCGTGACACCTTTTACAAATTATACGGCAGCCACGGTTACGGTCAACGGCATTGGTGTTGTATCAGACAATCCTTCGCAGGCCATTTCTTTGCCTGTTGGTAACAGCGTTATCATGGTACGTGTATTGGCCGAGGATACGACTATCCAGCGTAATTATGTCATTGATATTCACCGGAAAAGCCGCGACGCCTTTTTGTCAGACCTTAACATAACAGCGGGTACTCTTGCGCCGGTTTTTACCACGGATTTATTTGCCTATGTTGATACGGTCGATGATACGGTTACCAGTGTCAGACTGACCCCCACAGCGCAACAGGCCAATGCCACTATTTTCGTGAACAGCGTTCCCGTGTTATCGGGTAATGCTTCTGCTGTTCTTCCTATTATCACCGGTGACAACCTCTATACCATCGAGGTCTTTGCCGAAGATACCACTGATGGGGGCGTACCTGATACGGCTGTGCACAAGACGTATACTGTCAGCGTTACACGTCTGCCAAGTTCAAATGCCAGACTGGCTGGCCTCACACTTTCAGATGGAACATTGTCTCCGGTTTTTGATTCGGACACTGTGCTCTACAACGTTACCGTAGCCTCGGGTGTTGACAGCATTTCCGTGACAGCAACCGTTGAACACGATAGCGCACGCTTGATGATCAATGACGTAGCAGCAGTCTCTGGCGCGGCAACTCAAAACTATCCGTTGGTGTATGGGTCGAATACTGCCTGTGTCCTGATTGAGGTAATGGCTGAATACAGTGAGATGACCTGTTTCTACCAGATAAGTGTGTACCGGCAGCCGGTACAACCGGTTCTCAGCAGTCTGGCGGATACGGTTATTGAACCAGGCGGATTTTTTAACATGCTATACCTGGATGGTATTTATACAGACCCGGATGTTACCGATGTCCATCAGATCACCTGGGTATGCTCCTTATGGTCAGGCTTTGGAGCGACCCAGGGAATTACCGCGTTTCTTGATACCGGAGTCTCGTTTCCTGCAATTGCCTTTAATGCACCAGTCGGCGCTGGTCCCTGGTATGGCCGCGACACTGTACGTATCATTGCGCAGGACGCATTTGGTTTAAGCGACACAGCTACAATGGTCTACGCCATGGCTGGTTCCCGGCAAATAAACACCGGCAGCGCCTACTCATTTAATTCCCTCGCCTTCCCCTCATACGATATTGGATATGCTGGCGGCGGCATGGGTGAAATATGGAAGACCTCTGACCATGGACTTTCGTGGTCAATCCAGTCAAGTGGAGAGGTAATGGACATTCAGAGCGTCTTTTTCCTCGATTCTCTGCGCGGCTGGTTTGTAACCACTGCGGGCCATTGCAGGCGCACGGTCGACGGAGGTCTCAACTGGCTGCCTGCGGATAGCGCTATTCCAACCCAGGAGGCGCTCAACGATGTTCATTTCTGTGATTCACTCCATGGGTATGCGGTTGGCGAATATATAGGCCTGAATAAGATGATTTTCCGCACTTCTGATGGAACACATTGGCAGGTGGCTGATGATTCAAACCGTATCATGATGACCATGAACGGGGTATGGGCTTTTTCACCAGACACTGCCATTATGGTCGGTAATGCGGCCATGATCTGGCGGACCGTGAATGGCGGGGTTGACTGGACATTCATTAACAGCGGTGCGACCGGCGAAAACCTTATGAGTGTCTTTTTTATCGGCGATACCGGATGGATCGTTGGCCAGGCAGGTTATTATTCCAAGTCAGTTGACCGTGGTCTCACTTGGGTACGGAGCAGCTTTACCGGATTTGGCCTCACAAGCGTCCATTTCTCAGACACACAGAATGGGTGGTGCAGCGGCTGGAACGGTAACACCGCGATCCTCTACCGCACCTCAGACGGCGGTGCTTCGTGGACAGGCGTGCCCAGTTTTTCAAACCAGGTCAGGTCTGTGGTTGGGTTTGGCGCCTATGATGTCATTGGATCATATACGGGCGGCGTACAGCGCTACATGGTGCAACTGAATCCAACATATCCGTAAAGGCGCTAGGATTTTTTTTCGATTTTTGCCCAGGTATCGCGCAGGGTCACTGTGCGGTTGAATACGGGCTTTCCAGGTTTTGAATCAAACTGATCGGCATTGAAATATCCCAAGCGTTCAAACTGCCATATGGAACCGGGCGCGGCCAATGCCAGACCTGGTTCAAGTTTGCATGTAGGAAGTATCTCAAGCGAATTGGGATTAAGGTGCATCTTAAAATCATTTCCTTCAGAAACATTGTCAGGGTCGGGCACCTTGAAAAGATAATCGTACAACCGGACCTCTGCGTCAACAGCATGCTGGGCCGAAACCCAATGTATGGTTGATTTGACCTTACGGCCGTCGGGCGAATCGCCGCCGCGGGTCGCAGGATCGTAGGTGCAGTGTACTTCGGTCACTATACCGGTCGCGGGATTTTTAACCACGCTTACGCATGTAATAAAATAGGCGTATCGCAGACGAACCTCGGTTCCCGGGGAGAGCCGGTAGTATTTTGGCGGCGGTATTTCCCTGAAATCGTCCTGTTCAATAAAAATGACCTTTGAAAAAGGGACCTTTCTGGCGCCCGCAGCCGCATCTTCAGGATTGTTTATGGCGTCAAGCTCTTCTGTCGCAATATCGGGATAATTATCAATGACGACTTTCAGCGGCCTCAGGACCGCCATTGCCCGTGGTACGCGCTTGTTCAGGTCTTCGCGCAAACAAAACTCAAGAAGCTGCATGTCAATAATGCTGTCGCGTTTGGCAACGCCGATGCGTTCGCAGAAGTTTCGGATTGCCTCGGGCGTATAACCGCGTCTGCGCATTGCTGAAAGCGTGGGCATGCGCGGGTCGTCCCAGCTTTTTACATGGCCGCCTTTTACCAGTTCGAGCAGTTTGCGCTTGCTCATAACCGTATAGGTCAGGTTAAGGCGGGCGAATTCAATTTGGCGCGGATGATAGATGCCCAGCGCCTGCACAAACCAGTCGTAGAGCGGCCTGTGGTCCTCGTATTCAAGCGAACAGAGCGAATGGGTGATTTCTTCAAGCGAGTCGCTCTGGCCGTGGGCGAAATCATACATGGGATATATGCACCAAGTATCACCAGTCCTGTGGTGGGGTTTGTGGATTATCCGATACATGACCGGATCGCGCAGATTGATATTGGGTGAGGACATATCGATTTTGGCCCTGACTACTTTAGCACCGTCGGCAAACTCACCCGCGCGCATGCGGGAAAACAAGTCCAGGTTCTCTTCAATAGAACGGTTTCTGAAAGGGCTTTCCCTGCCAGGCTGGGTGAGTGTGCCCCGATATTCCCGGATCTGGTCAGCGGTCAGGTCGTCTACATAGGCTTTGCCTTTGGTAATAAGCGCTACGGCGAATTCATAGATCTTTTCAAAATAATCAGACGCATAAAAAAGCCGGTCTTCCCAATTAAACCCAAGCCACCGGATATCCTCCATAATGGCGCCGACATATTCGGTCTCTTCCTTGGCTGGATTGGTATCATCGAACCTGAGGTTTGTTTTTCCGCCGAATTCTTGCGCCAGACCAAAATCGATGCAAATGGCTTTGGCGTGGCCAATATGCAAATACCCATTCGGTTCCGGAGGAAAACGGGTATGCACTTTGGTAAAACGGCCTTTTGTCAGATCTTCTTTGATGGCATCGCGTATAAAGTTTGTGGTCTGGGGGGTCTCTTTTTCAGTCATGGTTTCACCGTATGGATCGTACATAGGCGACCGCTTGTTTGATCCGTTGCACGCAGCGGTCTTTGCCAATCAAGGCCATTGATTCGTACAGAGGCAGGGAGGTCTGCGATCCGGTAATCGCGACCCGTACGGTCATAAGCGTGGACCGGGCGTCGAGTCCGCTGGTGTCCGTATATATGCGGATGCATTCTTCAAAATCTTGCGCTGTCGGTATTTTTTTGCCAAAGGCGTCGATGGCCTTGGCCAATGCCGAAAGCGTGTCTTCAACCTGTTTTTTGTTTGTTTCTTTTGTAATGAAATCATTGGCGGTATATTCGAGTTCAGTCTTAAAAAACATATCGGTCCAGACATTGAATCCAAGGCCGATTTTATGCCGTTTTTGCACTTCAGACATAATGGGAGAGAGGTGGCGCGCTGCAAAATCAATGGTGTCCTTCATGTACTGAATATATCCGTCGAGTGAATAGCCCCTGATGTATTCTTCGTTGAGGGTTTTCAGCTTTTCCAGGTCAAAGACCGGTGATGAGGTTGAAATTCGATCCAAAGAAAAACCATTAAGCATGTCACTGATGGTGAAACGTTCGCTGGCGCTGCCCGAAGAATACCCGAGCAGTCCCAGAAAGTTGATGATCGCCTCTTTGGTATACCCGGCTGCCCGAAACCAGTTGAGCGATACTGGGTTTTTCCGTTTCGAAACCTTGGATTTGTCCGCATTGCGCAGCAGCGATAGATGGGCGAACTTGGGCATGTCCCAGCCAAAGGCCTTGTAGAGCATTACATGCTTTGGTGTCGATGGTATCCATTCTTCGGCGCGAATGACATGGCTAATCCGCATCAAATGGTCGTCAACCACATTGGCCAGATGATAGGTGGGGAAACCGTCTGTTTTCAGCAGGATTTGGTCATCGATTTCAATATTATTATAAGTCACATCCTTTTGCCGTATTTCATCGAAGAATGTGGTTGTTTCATTGTTGGATTTTTCAACTTTGAGACGTATCACGTGTGGCTCTCCGGCATGTGCGCGCTTACCGGCCTCAGTTGGGTCAATTAAGCGGCAACAGCCGTCGTATCCGAGGTTTTTCTTTTCAGCTTTCTGTTTCTCCTGCATTTTGGCAAGACGTTCCTGGGTACAGAAGCAAAAATAAGCCGACCCCTTCTCAACCAGCTGCATCGCGTGCTCTTTATAGATAGGCAGCCGTTCGCTCTGGCGATAGGGTCCAAAAGGACCGCCAATATCAGGTCCTTCATCCCATTCAAGCCCCAGCCATCTGAGCGCCTTGAAAATGGACTCCTCGCTTCCAGGAGTGCAACGGGTCTGGTCAGTGTCTTCGATTCTCAGAAGGAATTTGCCATTGGCGCTATGAGCAAGACAATAGTTGAACAGTGCGGTGTAAGCTGTTCCAACATGAGGTTCGCCGGTTGGAGACGGCGCTATTCGTACGCGTATATTTGAAGCCATTGTCGTACCGTGAGTTAAGTGTGGATTAAAATAGGTTTAACAGACGTTCTATTTCAAGAAGAAGATTCTAGTTTCTTCTCTCAAAGACCCTGATCTGGCCGGTAAAATCGTCCCTGAAAATGAGGGCCTTGCCATCATCGGTGTTCCTCAGCAGCGTCTCTTTTGTTTTAAGCTCCAAGGTCTGAAGCAATTCTCCTGAAGAAAACGAATAGACAATAAAATCCCTGCGCGCGCCCTGGATGGTGAATATGTATTTCCGGTCTGAAGAGGGAATGTTCAATTCAGTCTGTGTAAAGTAGGACGATTGCGGGTAGAATTTTCCGTCTCCCGAGAAAATGGCCGTGCCTGCCATAACTGTACGTGAATCGCCGGAAAAATAACCAGGACCATTAAAAGAGGCCATTGCATTAAGAAAGCCATACCGGAAAACGGAATTTCCCACAATAAGGAATTCGCGCGAAGGTGAAAGTTCAATATGGTCCGAGGCGTATGGCATTTTTGTGTAATTCTGGATTGAATTTGGGAAATTGTGAAAGAGGAACAGATTGTCGCCAACCTGCATAATCGTTTCACGCGGGCCGGCAAAGAGCGGCGCGCCGATAAAGGCGAAGGTGCGTTTTTCAGAGGCAATGGCGCCGATCATGTCAGTGGCCTCGCAGGGAATTTCCGCAAGACCGGGAAAAATATACGCAGCAAACGCGGGGAAAAGACGGTACAGAGTGGCGCCATCGGGAGAAAAAACAAGCCGCTGGTTTTTTATGTATTGTTTAAACAGCAGGGGGTTTTGGTATGGTTCGAGTGAGGAACGGACATCATAGGTATAGCCAGCGGGTTCGTCGTATCCCCTGCGCTGGCTTTCCACCCGGTTACGCTGGAGGTCCCAGACCACAATCCAGCTTTTTAATGGCGCTGACTGGCCGGGCTCAAACAGGTAGTTATCGGTCACCAGGTAGCGCTCGTCAGGAGAAAAAACAAAATAAATATGCGTTGGTCCGGGAAGATCTGGATAGGGGGGGATCCAGGCCGTAAAACGGGAACGCAGTACATAGTCACCGGTTTTTGTGTTCACAACGTCGAAACTGTTGTTCTCTCCCCGCGTGACAAAATACGTTCCCGCCGGACTTACAACTGATTGGCGGTCCGGTGTATTGAAAAAGTTCCCGATTCTGAGTTCGTCGAACACAGACCCCGCGATAGAGGGCAGGGAAAGGGCGCAGAGCAGAAGCATGCCAGCACAACGACGCATGGGTACAAAATACGATAATTTTGTGGTGGATTTCCTTGTTTTCGATGGTATATTTTATTTGTTACCAAAAAGGAGAAACAGTCATGGCCCTTCCCAAAACGCTGCAGGTTTCCTGCGTACAGACGCACTGGGCAAAAACCCTTGAGCATAATCTTGAACGGACCATCCACTATATCAACGAGGCGGCCGTGGCAGGCAGCAGGGTGGCGCTTTTTCCCGAGGCCAATCTTACGGGTTACTATTTTCCGTATCTGGTGCGGTTGCCGGCCCAGAAGGTGCAGACAGCGCTCAATGCTGTGTGCGATGCGGCGGCCGACGCTGGCATTTGGGTCATAGCCGGCACTATTCAGAAAACCGCGAACAAATTTCTCAATCTCGCCCACGTCATAGATCCTCGGGGAAAAATCGTGCACGAATACGCGAAAGTGAATTTGGCCGGCAGGGACGAGAAAAAATACTGCCGCGGAGGCGACAAACTTTCACTTTTCGAAATCGACGGTATTCTCTGCACCATGGTCATTTGCAGGGACGGCCGCCATCCCGAGCTCTATCGTATTCCGGGAATGGCAGGGGCGCAGATATTTTTCCATCCCTCATGCAGTTCAGATGAAATCGACGCTGTGGCTTGGAAACGGAGCTCGGGAAGGGCGCAGCAGCCCGCTGGCCCCAATTGTCAGATGTTCCATTGCGTCGCAAACACCATTGGCCAAAACCCCGAAGGTAATCAGACGTCCAGCGGCTGGTCGTTTATCCGCGAGCCCAATGGCATTCCGCTTGCCGAGGCTGGGTATTACCAGGAGGAGATGATCACAGCCATCCTCGATGTATCGCGCGCAACGCGCGGGTATCTGAAGGACAGCATGGCCAATCCGCCCTTTTTGCGCGGCATGTGGAAAAAAGCCGTTGCCGAGGTAAAAAAACGGGCGGACATAAAGCCCGTGTAGAATCCGTCTGCTCTCTTATATCCCAAGATTGTTTAAAGTGTTTATCGCGCTATTAAGCGACGCGGTAAGCGCAGGGTGCGATACTTCAAAATGGCGGACCGCGTTTTGCAGGCTGTTCATGAGTTTGTAATGTTGGACAAAAGGCGCTTCACCAGGATGCTCGAGAATGTCCAGCACATGGGCCGAGAGTTCCAGTCTGATTTTGTCTGACATGGGAGGAGCGGCGGTGATACGCCCAAGCTCCTGGTGCAGATTCTTCAGCGATTCGTGATATTTCTGTTTTGACATTACGTATCTCCTTCTGGTTATTTTTTAAGAAATAGCAGTGTTGAAAACGCCTTGTGATCTGTAGTGGTATGCGCAAAGTAGACTCCGGCAGGCAGGCTTGATGCGTTCCAGATTATCCCTTCTGACAGCTGGCGGGCGTCTACTGTCAGTCTCTCAATGAGCCTCCCATGAACATTGAAAATAGTTATGTCCATAGTCGCTTCGCCCGGCGCCCGCTGCCCGCTGATTATTAATCGCGTTTGCTCATTGAAGGGATTTGGATAGGCCTGAATAGGTACGCCGGGTTCCAACGACAAACCTGCCTTTTCACTACCGACCGGATCAGGTGTTCCATTCTCAATGATTATCCTGTATACCTTATTCACGGCATGCCACGAAACAGCGTTTCGTATAGCATAACCGCATCCGGGATTGGACGTGTCGGTCAGACCTGCGCCTCCGGAGGGATGGACATACTGGTCGCCGTACCAGGTTGAGCTAAAGGGATTGTTGCCCGTATGGTCCATGAAAGCCTGCCAGAAATCAACGACCACCGCGTGTTTTTCGCGCGCTACGCGTTTTATGGAATCGTTGATGGCCGCGACTTGTGCAGAATAATCTGTTCCATTCGACTGTAGGGGAGGGATAGTGCTCAGGATAGGGATGACGCCCTTGTTGAGCACCACGGTCACATAGGTTTTATAGCGGAACCCGAAAGACCCTGTCAGGTCTTTTGTTATATCGTTTGTGCCATATTCGGCGAGCATGACCTCAGGAGTAAGCGCTTCCATGGCGCCGGCAAGACATTGAAGTCCATTTACAATTGTATACCCTGATACCGCGCAGTTCGTGTTGTTGTCCTTGTTTGTCGTGTAGGACGAGGCGTTGGTGCCGGGCACTGGCCCCGGGCTCCCCGATGCAAAGGGCGACCAGAATGCCATGGTGTTGGTGATACTGTTGCCGAACACAGCCACATTGCCATGGGTATAGCCAGAGGCCGTGAATTTCGCCAGCCAGTTTGCCCTGAGCGAATCCTTGGTCTCTTGATCAATGATGGTGTATACGCTGAAATCGCGGGCAAACGCGGTCAAAAGAAAAAACAGGCAGCACAGGGACGCTAAAGCGTGTTTCATAGAGACCTCCTTGGGATATGGGTTATAATATATATAATTAAGTATATTTGTATGAACAATTGAACGAATGGCACGTAAGTTAGTAATTTATATACGGTAATGAAAAAACTCATCGTAGCTGTCTGTCTTGCATTATGCGCGCAGTCGTGCGTCTATTTTAATACGTTCTACAACGCGAAAAAATACTTCCGGCAGGCCAGGGACGCCCAGACCCTGCGGTTACGGAGCGCCACTAGTGATACAGTCAAAAAGGTGGTTGATGCCGAGGAACAGCTTTTTGCCAAGTCCATTGAGAAGTGCTCAAAGATACTGAACCTTTATCCCAACAAGAAAAAATATGTTTCACTTGCCACACTGCTTATCGGGGAGATCTATTTTTACGAAGGCAAGTATGAAATGGCGGTCCGCAAGTTCAATGAATACATTACCAACTATCCAGGCAGCGAGTACTATTTCGAAGCGGTCTATTACAAAGGCCTATGTTATCTCGATGAGGAGGACCTGGACCACGCCGAGAAGGAGTTCGAAAAAATTGTCGACGCTGAAACCGCTGCCGCTGGCTTGCGGCGCCAGGCGCGCTATATGCTGGCCGAGATTTCCGTGCGCCGGGGGTCGAATTTTGGCGCCATAGACCACCTCAAAAAGCTGAAAGGCGGCGGGAAAATATTAAACAGCCTCATCAACTTTAAAATGGGCAACCTGCTTTTTTCCCAGAAAAATTATACCGAGGCCTATGCCAATTTCATAAAGGTGGAAAATGTAAAGGCCGATAAGGAACTCACGGACATAACCATCCCCGACAATCTTCAGTACAAAGCGCGGATCATGGCCGGACGGTGCCTGTTTGAAAAGGGAGACCATGGCAAGGCGGTCCCGTATTTCAGGGCCCTTCTCGACAACGACGCGTATTTCAAGTTTTTTGGCGAGATTTACAACTATATCGCCCAGTGCCTTGCCGCTGATGGCAAGCATGACGAGGCGCGTAAGATCTATAGCGATGTCATCGCGGAATATGCAAAAACCCGCGAATCAGCCGTCGCCTGCTACCGGCTTGGTCTCCTGTACGAGACCGTGTTCAGCGATATTGGCAAGGCCTTTTCCTACTTCAATCTTGCGCGCACCGAATTTCCGGATTGTGACGAGGCGCGCCTTGCCAGCGAGCGCTACACAGCCTTCAGGAGCATTGTGCTTCTGCGGTCAAACCTCGATTCTCTGCTGACAGCCGATACCACACTCACCAAGACTGACTCACTAGCTATCGATTCCCTGAAAAGACTCGAACCAGCCCAGAAATTCATGAGCATCGCCGAGATTTTCCTCTTTGACCTGTCCAGCGGAGATTCAGCGGTCAAAAATTACCGGAGCATCCTTGCGCTCGATACCGCGGGCGACACTGCCGGTACCCTGCGTCTATATCGCATGAAGGCTGAATATGCCATTGCCTGGATTGTCAAAAATATATTGTTTAATAGCGGTGCTGGCGACAGCCTTTTCCAAGACATTGTGGAACGCTATCCCGCCACTGAATATGCAAAAGCCGCCCAGCGCGGGTTGGGACAACCGGTCACCATCATGACTTCAAGCGATTCCGTGATAGCGGACTATATGCACGCCGAAAGCCTGTATACCATTGGGAACGCCCCTAAACGGGCTATTGAGGCGTTTTTTGCTTTTGCTGAACACTATGCCAGCCACGAATTGGCGCCCAAGGCCCTTTTTGCCGCAGCATGGCTCTATGAAAACGGGCTTTTCGACAACGCCATGGCTGAGATTGGATACAAGGCGCTTGTGGACAAATATCCGGAGACCGACTTCGCCAAGTTTGCGCGTAAAAAGCTCGAAGGAAAAAAGGACGATTTGCAGGACATCTTTGTAGATAAACCAGGCGAAGGTGCCGAAGGCACGGTGCTCGACAAGACGATGGCCGATAAAATACAGCAGTTTGCGGCAAACTCAAGCAACGAGCAGAGCAATGAGGAGGCGTGGGTAACGCTGACGGTCCTCGAAGCTGAGGAAGGGAAAATGGATGGAGACCAGCGGTCGGAAAAGGTCCTGCGCAGCGAGATCAATCCGGCCATGGACGCCATTGACGAAATCTATATTGATCTGATCGACGAAGACCTGAGCGAGGAAGGCAATCTTACGGTCAGGGTGTGGATAGCGAAAACAGGAGAAGTGACCAAGACGCTTGTGGACAAGAAGAAGAGCACCATCAAGGACGCGACCCTGCTCACCGAAACGGAAAACATTCTCCGGGGCATGGAATTTCCCGATGGGGCCCCGAATACGGTTATGCTTAGGATGGAGATGACCTTCAAGAACAAGGCCAAGGAACTCAGAAAGGGCCTTGATGAATAGGAAAAAGAAATCTGATTGCGTTTGTCCTGTCGTTGCGGTGCAAGAGACGGCCCATGGCATATACTGGCTTTCCTTCAGGGCGCCGGCCATGGCCATGGCCGCGGAACCCGGCCATTTTGTCTTCATCAAACCCGAGGGTGAGAAGGCGCCCCTTCTTCGGCGCGCTTTCTCAATCGCGTCCATTGAAAAGGACGGGAATATTGCTGTGTGTTTTGACGTCAAGGGACCAGGGACCGCCCGGCTGGCGCAATGCGGAAAAGGCGATATGATCAGGGTGCTTGGACCCTGCGGCACGCCCTTTCCAACCCAGGCCTTCCAGGCGGCAAATGTCCTTATTGCCGGCGGCATGGGAATAGCCCCCATGCTTTTTCTGGCGCAACGCCTCAAGCGATTGAAGAAAAAGGTCTTTTTTTATTTCGGCGCCCGTTCCAGGGAGCAACTGGTGCTTTTGTCCGCGGTAAAAAAAGTGAGCGATAGCTGCGTGCTGGCAACAGAAGACGGCTCAGCGGGAAAAAAGGGGTTTGTTACCCTGCATGTCCGGGACACTAAAGGGGCGCCGGTTTTCGCTTGCGGGCCAAACCCAATGCTCAAGGCGGTCTCCGCGCTTTTTCCAGACGCTTTGGTTTCGCTTGAAACGCGCATGGCGTGCGGACTGGGCGTCTGCATGGGGTGCGGGGTTGTCATGAAAGACGCTTCTATCAAGCGCTGCTGTGTCAATGGACCGGTCTTCAAGGGATCGGAGGTGCAATGGGATTGAGCGTTCGGATCGGAAAAACAGCATTGAAGAATCCCGTGTGCGTGGCATCGGGGACCTATGGCTTTGGTGACGAGATGTGGGATATCGCCAACTTGAACGCGTTGGGCGCTTTATTCACCAAGGCAGTAACCAAGGAGTCGCGCCAGGGAAACATGCCTCCCCGCATTGTTGAAACACCTTCAGGCATGCTCAATGCCATTGGTCTTGCCAACGGCGGGGTCGAATGGTTTATTCGTGAAAAGACGCCCTTCCTGTGTATGCTCAAATGCGCGGTTTTTGTGAATGTCGCTGGTTCCCGGCTGGCTGACTATGATCATGTGGTGCGCAGGCTCGAAGGGGTTCCCGGTATCAGCGGTTTTGAAATAAATGTATCGTGTCCCAATGTAAAAAAAGGGGGCATTTCCTTTGCGGCCCATCCGTCCAATACGGCCATGGTTGTCAGGAAGCTCCGAAAGGCGACGAAGAAAACACTGGTTATAAAATTATCCCCGAATGTCGCTGATATTGCGGCCTATGCGCGGGTGTGCGAAGACGAAGGCGCGGACGCCATATCGCTTATCAATACGCTTGTAGGCATGTCCGTTGATATTGATACCTGCCGGCCCAGGCTTAAGAACATCACCGGGGGCCTCTCAGGACCGGCTATCAGGCCAGTGGGTGTTGCCATGGTCTACAAGGCGGCGCAGGCGGTGCGCATTCCGGTCATTGGTATTGGCGGCATCATGGATGCGCGCGATGCGCTTGAATACATTATTGCCGGGGCCACGGCTGTCCAGGTTGGCACAGCCAATTTTGTTGATGGCGCCATACCTGAAAAGATAGTGTCCGGCATCCAGGGATACCTACGCCGGAAAAAAGCCGCGCATTTCAAGGACATTGTGGGATGCATACGAATATAATCGGCATTGTCCTTGTCATAATATTATTTTTCGGGTGCGCTGGTACGCCCCGATTTACCAGAAATCCCGCACGGTCCGGGCCTTTGGCAACGCAACCCCGCGACCGGGCCGTGGCTGCTCCGGTAAAACCGCGGCAAGGAGCGCTGTTTCAGGAAGGCGAGGCATCCTACTATGCGCACGACTTTCATGGAAAGAAAACCGCGAATGGGGAAACGTATGATATGAACACCTTCACTGCCGCGCACCAAACCCTTCCTTTTAATACCCTGGTTCGTGTGGTAGTCGCTGGCACAGGCCAGAGCACAGTGGTGCGCATCAACGACCGCGGCCCATTCGCAAAGGACAGGATCATCGATCTTTCGCTTGCCGCGGCCAGGAAAATTGGGCTTATAGGCCCTGGCCACGCGCAGGTTCAATTATTCATTGAGGACAATCATGAGCAATGATTCACTGAAACAAAAAATCGGACGCTTTTTAGGGCTGATGCCGCTCGAGTACGCGCCGAAGAACACTGAGAAATCGCCAAAATCAGAGTTTCTGCGGGTGTTCAAAGATGTCTCCACAGCGCTGGTCATGGCGCTCATCGTCATCCAGTTCGTCATCCAGGCCTTTAAGATCCCGAGCGGGTCCATGGAAGACTCCCTTCTTGTGGGTGATTTTCTCCTGGGCCTCAAATACATCTATGGGTCGCCCATTCCGTTCACCTACGACAAGCTTCCCGGCCTGCGGGAACCCGAGCGCAACGACGTTGTTATTTTTAAATTCCCCGGCGACCCCAATTATCCCAATAACGATGAAAAACGCTACATCAAACTCATTAATACCTTTGTGTTTGGGGTGTTATATTGGGACAAAGAGGGAAAAAGCATTACTGTCCACCGGCCAAAGGATTTCATCAAACGCTGCGTTGCGAAAGGCGGTGATACGGTTGAAGTGAGGGACAAGGTGCTTATGGTGAACCACCAGGAGGTGCCGGAAGCGCCCATGGGTAAACACATAGATTCGCGCGTCATGCCCAATGCTTTTGATCCGCGCGACACTTTTGGTCCCTATATAGTGCCCAAAAAAGGCGAGGTCCTGACTCTGTCAGACGCCAGGTCCATTAGGGAGTTTTTCTGGGCGCGGTCCCTTATCTACCAGGAAAACCCGACCACGCCCATGCATTCTGTCATAAAACTCTATGTGAACGATTCACTGTATTCGGAAATTCCCTACAAGGGCGCTCTCTACGTAAAATACACCAATTGGGACTGGCATGAGATGGAAAAGCAGCTCTCGCTTTTTCAGCAGAAAATGCCCGATGCCTCAGTCCGGGTAGCCAAGGAACTCTATCTTGATGGAAAGCGGATTACGGAATATACGCTCCGGTACAACGCTTTTTTTATGATGGGTGACAACAGGGACAACAGCCTCGACGGCAGATACTGGGGATTTGTCAGTAAAAAATTCGTCAATGCAAAGGCGCTCATTATTTATTTTTCATGGGACAGCTTCGAACCGGTGTTGTCAGCCATCCGTTTCAGCCGGATCGGAAAGCTGATATTTTAAACATATGAAACCATCAGACCGCCAAGAGCTAGAGCGGGCAGTCAGTACTGGCGCCCAGCTCTACAAGAAAAGTTTCCGGAATATTGACCTGTCCAAGGCAAAGATACGCAATGCGCGCCTGCCCCTGTGCGAATTTGAAAACGTGCGGTTCGATTTTTCGGATATGACCGGCGTCTATGCGCCAGGGACCATGTTCAAGAACTGCAGCTTTGGCGACGCGCGCCTGTGCGAGGCCTATTTCCGCGGCGCTCATTTCATCGACTGCCAAATGCGAAACAGTGATTTTGCCGGCGCTGTGCTCTCCGAGACCTCGTTTAGCGACAGTGATATCAAAGCGTCGAATTTTTCTTTTTCAGACCTTACTGACGCTGCGCTCAGAAATGTCACGGTCAAAGGGTGCAGGTTTTTTCTCGCGGACCTCATTTCAGTAAAACCCGAGTTTCTCGCTCCTCTCAAGACCGAGCTCAAAGGCGCGATGCTTCCCGCGGGAGTATAGATGGATACCGCCAGCCAGGCCATAGCTGTCATTGATTTCGGCGGGCAATACGCCCATCTCATCGCGAACCGGATCAGGCGTCTTGGGGTCTATTCTGATATCATCCCCTCTGATGCGCAGACCAATGCTCTAAAGGCATACAAGGGCTTCATTCTCTCAGGTGGTCCCAGCAGTGTGTATGATACAAATGCCCCTGCGTTCAACAAAGAGATCCTTAATCTGGGAAAACCCCTGTTGGGCCTTTGTTATGGACATCAGCTCATTGCAGCCACGCTTGGCGGAACAGTTGTTCCCGGTTCAACGCGCGAATATGGCAAAGCCCAGTTGCGCGCATTGGGCCAGTCACCTGTGTTCAAAGGGCTTGAGCCAATCCAGACCGTGTGGATGAGCCACGGGGACACTGTGACTACGTTGCCAGAGGGATTTGTCCGCATCGCCAGTACCGACCACTGCGACCAGGCGGCCGTGGAACATCCGGGCAAACGGATTTTTGGTTTCCAATTTCATCCAGAGGTAACCCATACAACCAATGGCATGGCAATGCTCGCAAATTTCCTCGATATTTGCGGCTGCGGCCGCCTATGGAACATGAAAAATTACCTGCGCAACGCAGGTGAACGCATCAAGGAAAAAGTGGGAGACCGGAACGTTTTCCTGCTTGTATCAGGAGGGGTCGATTCCACAGTAGCATTTGCCCTGCTCAACCGCGCCTTGGGAGAAAAACGCGTGCAAGGCCTGCATATAAACAATGGCCTTATGCGCAAAGACGAAACGCGAGGGGTCGAAGAATATCTTAAAAAGCATAATTTCAATAATCTGAAGATCGTTGACGCTACCCATGATTTTCTTGATAAGCTCAAAGATGTGTACGATCCTGAAAAAAAACGCAGGATCATTGGCGATACCTTTATCGAAGTGCAGAGGCGCGAACTGCTCAACCTGGACCTGGACCCTGAGCAGTGGATGTTGGGGCAGGGGACCATCTATCCTGATACCATTGAAAGCGGGGGGACCAAGAACGCCGCTTTGATAAAAACCCACCACAACCGGGTGCCGATTATCGAACAGATGATTCGAGAAGGCAAGGTCATTGAGCCTCTTGCGGATCTGTACAAGGACGAGGTGCGCGAGCTTGGCGAAGAACTGGGTCTGGCCCACGCCCTGGTTTGGCGCCATCCCTTTCCCGGCCCTGGTCTTGGCGTACGCCTGCTCTGCTCGTCTGAAACAATACCCGAAATTTCAAAGCACGACAGGGAAAACCTTGATCGCCTTGCCAGCGCCAGGGGTTTTACCGCTGAAACCCTGCCCATAAAAAGCGTGGGAGTGCAGGGGGATTTCCGGACCTACGCGCTCCCTGTTGCGCTCAAAGGATCCTATGACTGGGACGCAATTGAGGCGGTCTCAACCGATATAACCAACAATGTGAAGTCCGTGAACCGCGTGGTCCTTGGTCTGGCGTCAAAGGCCGGCACTATTGCGCACGTGGCTCATGCATATACAACGCCGCAGCGGTTGTCCGTGCTCAGGGAGGCTGACGCGGTTGTAACCGCTTTTCTCCAGGAAAAGAAACTGTACGATCAAATCTGGCAGATGCCTGTGGTGCTTATCCCTGTGAGCTCCAATACAGAAGAGGAGTCAATTGTTTTGCGGCCCGTGAGTTCGAGTGAGGCCATGACCGCGAGTTTTTTCAGGATACCTTTTGACCTGCTCTCGGAATTAACTTCCCGTATCATGGCGATTCCAGGTGTTTCAGCGGTTTACTATGATGTGACGCACAAGCCGCCTGGCACAATAGAGTGGGAATGACCAGCATAAAGGACCTTTCCCTTCACGACCTTGAACAGCAATTTGCCCTATTAGGCGAACCAGCCTATCGTGCGCGGCAGGTTGCAGCATGGCTCTATAAAAAAAACGTTTCCGACTTCGCTGAAATGACCAACCTGGGCAAGCAGCTCAGGGACAAACTTTCCCAGCAATGGTTCATCTCAAACCCCGTGATTGTCCGCGAACAAACAGCACAGGACAAAACCCGTAAGTTCGCCTTGCGTTTTGATGACGGCGTTGTTGTCGAGTGCGTTATCATCGTTGATGAGAAACGCCGCACGCTGTGCATATCAACCCAGGCTGGCTGCAAGCGCAAATGCGTCCTGTGCGCCACGGGAAAAATGGGATTCAAGCGAAATCTGACCCAGGCTGAGATTCTTGATCAGATCATCGTGGCAAACAGGGTGCTTGCGCCAAAAGAGCATATCACGCACCTGGTATTCATGGGCATGGGCGAACCCTTTGATAATTTTGATACGGTCCTGGCCGCGCTTCGGATCATCCACGCGGACCATGGCATGTGCGTCAGTCCGGGCCGAACGACAATTTCAACAGTGGGTGTTCTTGAAGGCATAGAGCGCCTGGGAAAGGAAGGCCAGGGCGAAGGCCTTGCCATTTCACTCCATGCAAGCGATGATGAAACGCGTAAAAAACTGATCCCCCATGCGCGATCAGTGTCCATTGACCAGATCATACAAGCGGCGGCCGTATACGCGCGCGTAACAGGGGACAAGGTCACTTTCGAATATGTCATGATCAAAGGCGTGAATTGCTTTCCCGCGGACGGGAAGCGTCTTGCGAAGCTGCTTTCCCAGCTACCCTCAAAAATAAACCTGATCCCCTGCAACCAAGTGGCGGATTCGCCCTACAGAATGCCCGGCCAGGCTGAAATAGACGCGTTTATGAAAGAATTGTACGATAGTCCCGTGATTGTCACGGTCAGAAAAAGCAAAGGTCGTGACATTATGGCCGCGTGTGGTCAGCTTGCGGGGTCAGTGCCGCCCGTTTGAGCGTGTCTTTGCCGAATTTTTGCGCTATAATGTCCCTGGCCGCATCAATGGACTTGGTTTTAACCTCTTCCGTCTTTTTTTGCCCGAACAAATCCAGTTGCGGCTCCTGGTCATCCCCAAAATGTGTGACGCCCATGCCAATAAGTCTGACCTTTTTGCCATAGAAATCCTCCTGGCCAAGCAATTTCTCGATGCAGGCGAAAATCTCGTTGCTTGAATCAGTGGGCCTGTTTAGCGTGGTGCGGCGCGTGTGTTTGGTAAAATCAGTGTTCCTGAAAATCAAATACGCAGTCCGGCATTTCATGTTCTCTTCCCTAAGCCTGCGCATCACCTCATCGGTCTGCTCAAGGAGAACGTGACGCAGCAATTGTTTGTCACCAACATCCTCCTGAAAGGTGCGCTCTTCACTCATTGATTTTGCCTCGCCCAGGGTCTCTACCGTGCGTGTATCCATGCCCGCGGCAAGCTCTTTCAGAAATTGCGCTGATGAATCGCTGATTTTTGCGCACAGCACCTCCACGGGGCATGCATGTACCTGGCCAATGGTCTTCAGGTTCAGGGCATGGAGCAGTTTTTCCGTTTGCTTGCCCACACCCCATAGTTTGCCAACAGGCAGGGGATGGAGGAACGTGAGCACCTCATCCGGCGCAACAACCACAAACCCGTCAGGCTTGCCAAGGTCAGAGGCGATTTTTGACACAAATTTGCAGGGCGCAACGCCAACAGACGCGACAAGACCGGTCTGCGTCAGAACGCGCTCCTTTATCATGCGGCCTATCTGAGCGCCGTTGCCAAAAAGCTTGAAGCATTCGGTCACATCGAGAAAGGCCTCGTCAACGCTTACCTGTTCTGTTTTATCGGTAAATGAATTGAGAATATCCATAATATGGCCGGACATTTTTTCGTAGCGGTGCATGTTGACCGGCACAAACACGCCATGAGGGCATCTTTTTTTCGCTTCCCTGATAGGCATGGCTGAATGGACGCCATACACACGCGCCTCATAGCTGCACGCTGACACAACACCGCGTCCATGTGGATCAGCGCCCACAATCACGGCCTTTCCATTAAGATCAGGATTGTCCAGGCGTTCGACTGCCGCGTAAAAGCAGTCCATGTCCACGTGGATTATTGTGCGCTCAGACCGCATGGAGATCGTACCCGGTAAAACCTGTTATGCGTACCTCCACAATGTCGCCAGGTTTCAGATTTGGTCTGGTGATAATGACTGAACAATCGATTTCAGGCGCATCTCGCTGAGTCCTGCCAATGAAGACTGTTTCACTCTCTTTGGTATCTATGATAACAGGGAGCGTTTTGCCCGTAAGCGTGCTGTTTTTCCTGAATAGAATAGTATTTTGCAGGGTCATAAGCGCTTCGATCCGCTGCGCAATGGTCTTTTGCGGTACCCGGCCGCGCAGGGTAAAGGCCTTGGTGCCTTCCTCTGATGAATAGCCAAAAACACCCATGCGGTCAAATTCCTGGTCTTTGACAAAGGAGACCAAGTCCGAGAAATCAGCGTCTTTTTCCCCGGGAAACCCCAATAAAAAAGTTGTACGCAGGGCGATTTCAGGAACAGCGTCGCGTAATTTCCGGATTAGTTTTTCAGCATAGGCCCGCGTATAGCGCCTGTTCATCCGCTTCAGAATGGGATCAACAATATGCTGCAAAGGCAGATCAATATATTTTACAATCAAAGGCTCAGAGGCAATGACCTCGATCAACTCATTGCTTACGCCAGCAGGATGGCAGTACATGAGGCGAATCCAGGTAAAAGGCCGGGGAAGACGTGCAAGTTTTCTGAGTAATGCAGGCAATCCCATGCCTTTGCCATAGGCGGTGATATCCTGGGCCACAATAAGGCACTCGCGCACGCCTTTTTCACTGAGAAAGCGGGCCTCGTCAAGGATCCCCTTTTCCTGTATAGACACAACACTGCCACGGATAAGAGGAATTGCACAATAGGCGCAGCAATTATTGCATCCTTCGGCTATCTTCAATGGGGCTGAGTGGAAAAGGCCGGTCAGCGACCTGGGTTCGTGCGCGCAGGCTTGTTTTTTTAACCCATAGCGTTGGCGTATTTTTTCAAAGGTTATTTCCCCGTCCGCAAGCCCGAAAATCTGGTCAGCCTCAGGCATTTTTTCCGCCAATTGCCTGCCATAGCGTTGCGACAGGCAGCCAGTCACAGCCACCTTGGCGTGCTGGGACATTTCCATGATTGTCTGGATCGATTCCTCTTTAGCCTCCTTGATGAATCCGCATGTATTCACCACAATAAGGTCAGCCTGTTTTGGTGCTGCCACAGCAACGCAGCCTGAGCCTAAAAGCTTTGCGAGCAGCTTTTCTCCATCTACCCGGTTTTTGTCGCACCCCAGGTTCAATAGGTGAATTTTCATATGGAATAAAAATAAATTAATCATTTACAATGATGTGGAAAAGTCTTATTTTATTATGTATCAAACACTAACAAGCTGGCGGAGGTGTGGTGCATGAATAAAAGATTCGCTATGACCGGCATTGGCGGGTATATTGCCCCACGCCATCTCAAGGCCATCAAAGAGACGGGCAATACGCTGGTCGCAGCTGTTGATCCAAACGATTCCGTGGGTGTCATAGACCGCTATTTCAGCGATGTAGCGTTTTTTACTGAATTCGAACGGTTCGACCGGCATATTGAAAAGATCCGCAGAAAAACGGGCGATGGTAAAATCGATTATGTTTCCATTTGCTCTCCCAATTATTTGCACGACGCCCATATCAGGTTCGCCTTTCGCGTCAATGCTGATGCTATTTGCGAAAAACCCCTGGTGCTCAATCCCTGGAACCTCGATGCATTGCAGGAGCTTGAGGCCGAGACCGGCCGCAGGGTCCATACCATTCTTCAGCTTCGTGTGCATCCCGCGCTTGTTGAACTCAAAAAGAGCCTGGAACAAGAGCCCAAGGGAAAAAAACGGGACATATGCCTCACGTATATCACATCACGGGGAAACTGGTATCTGGTCTCCTGGAAGGGGCAAATGGAGAAGTCCGGCGGCCTTGCCACCAATATTGGCATTCATTTTTTCGACCTTCTCATATGGCTTTTCGGCAAAGTGGAATTTAGCGAAGTGCATTGCGCCGAGCCCCGTCGTACAGGCGGCTTTCTCGAACTGGAACGGGCGCGGGTCCAGTGGTTTCTCTCTGTTGATCGGAACGACCTTCCTCACCATACTGATTCAGCGCAAGAGCAGGTAACGTTTCGTTCTATCACCATTGATGGCAAGGAACTTGAATTCTCCGAAGGGTTTACAGACCTGCATACGGTCCTCTACAAGGAAACACTTGCTGGACGGGGGTTTGGCATAGAAGATGTCCGGCCATCCATTGTTCTCGCCCATAGCATCAGGAACGCCCAGGCAATTGGGGCCAACAAAAACAGCCACCCCATCCTTCGCGGCGTAAAAGGAGCGTGACATGGCGTTGTATTTCAAGCACAAATCAGCATATGTCGATGAACCGTGTGAAATAGGCGATGGCACAAAGATCTGGCACTTTTCCCATGTTTTGAAAAACGCTACAATCGGCAAGAACTGCATCTTTGGCCAGAATGTCCATGTTGCTAACGAAGTTGTTATTGGCAATAATGTTAAAATCCAAAACAATGTTTCAATTTATACCGGGACAGTGATCGAAGACGATGTTTTTCTTGGACCTTCGTGTGTGCTCACAAATGTCACCAATCCCAGATCCCAGGTCAATCGCCATTCATTGTACGAAAAGACGCTTATTAAGAAAGGCGCGAGTATTGGCGCAAATGCGACCATTGTCTGCGGTATTACCTTGGGACGCTACTGTTTTGTAGGTGCGGGCGCTGTTGTTGCCAAGGATGTGCCTGACTATGCGCTCATGCTCGGGGTGCCAGCTCGCCAAAAAGGATGGATAAGCCGCCATGGTCTGCCTTTGCCAGTGCCTGGCGCGGACGGTATTATGACGTGTCCGGAAAGCGGATTTCGATACAAGGAGGCCTCTCCAGGAGTTTTACGATGTCTCGACCTTGACGAGGAGGCTGCCCTGCCCGAAGACCTGAAGATAGGCACAAAATTATACGACAGCTTCAAGAAAAAATAACAAGGGAACCCAAATGGACCTTACCAACAAACGCGTCATGGTCATTGGCGGAGCTGGATTTGTGGGCAGCCACGTTGTGGACGAGTTGCTGAAGACCACTGTAAAAGAAGTCATCATTTACGATAATTTTTTCCGCGGCACCATGGACAATATCGAGGACGCGCTCAAGGACAAGCGTGTCACGCTTTCACAGCATAGCGGCGATATTCTGCACGAAGATATTCTCGCGCGGGCCATGGAAGGGGTCGATGGCGTCATCCATCTGGCCGCGCTCTGGCTCCTTCAATGCCATGAATATCCCCGGTCAGCCTTTGACGTCAATATTCGGGGCACGTTCAACGTCATTGATGCATGCATAAAAAACAAGGTTAAACGCGTGGTTTATTCGTCATCCGCCTCAGTATATGGCAATGCATTGCAGCTTCCCATGACTGAAGAGCATCCCTATAACAACTTTACCTTTTATGGGGCAACAAAAATTGCAGGCGAGCATATGTTTAAGTCCCTGGGCAGCAGATATAATCTTCCGTGGGCAGGGCTTCGGTATATGAATGTATATGGCCCGCGTCAGGATTATAAAGGCGCGTATATTGCCGTGATGATGAAGATCCTCGACAATCTGGACAAGGGAATTCCGCCTGTGGTGTTTGGTGACGGGTCGCAGCAGTACGATTTTATCTATGTGGGCGATGTTGCCCGCGCCAATGTTTTGGCAATGCAGGCCGATACTACGGGTGAAAATTACAATGTTGGCAGGGGCATTGGCACTTCAATTAAAGAGCTCACGGAATTGATTCTCGAACTCACCCAGGCAAAGGTAAAAATACAATACGAACCAGCTGGCCAAACCTTTGTCACAAACAGGATTGGGTCCATTGAAAAGGCGCGGAAAGACATTGGGTTCACCTGGCAGGTTGATTTGCGCCAAGGCATGAAAAATCTTATTGAATGGCGCAATAGCCATAAAGAGGCTGTTGATAGAAAACGAAGGGCCGGAGGAGCGTGATATGTGCCTGCAACCGCGAAAATTGCCCATAACCAAACCGTTGTTTGACCAGGACGATTTCAACGCAATCATAGGACCGCTCAAAACAGGCTGGGTTGTCCAGGGGCCCAATGTGGCTGAATTCGAACGGCTGTTCTGTTCATTCACGGGTATCAAACACGCTGTTGCCACCACCAGCTGCACCACAGCCCTGCATATGGGTCTTGTTGCCGCGGGCATCAAACCAGGCGACGAGGTCATTGTTCCTTCATTCACCTTTATAGCCACTGCCAATGCAATTGAATATTGCGGGGCCAAACCGGTCTTTTGTGACATTGATGTAGGGACGTTTGCCATTGACCCAATTGAGATTGAGAAAAAGATTACTCCAAAAACCAGGGCTGTAATTCCAGTATCGCTTTTTGGCTTGCCCGCGCATCTGAATGAAATCGATAAAATATGCAAAAAACACGGTCTTATCTTGTTCGAAGATGCTGCCTGCGCAATTGGCGCCCGCATCAATGGAACTCATTGCGGGAATTGGGGTATTGGCGCTGCTTTTTCGTTCCATCCGCGCAAGGCCATTTCAACAGGAGAGGGCGGCATGTTCGCCACCAACAACGATGTCCTTGCCCAGCAGGTGAGATCATTGCGTGACCATGGCGCCAGCAAGAGCGACCTCCAGCGTCATACAGAGCATGGTGGTTCCCTGCTCCCTGAATTCAATGTTCTGGGGTATAACTATCGGATGACCGATATTCAAGGAGCTCTGGGCGTTACCCAAATGAAGAAACTTGAAGCAATACTTAAAGGACGCGCGCAGGGCGCTGCCATGTATAACAAATTGCTGGCTGATATGCCTCAGGTTTTGCTGCCAAATGTACCTTCAGGATATATTCACGGATACCAGTCTTACGTTGTTTTATTAACAGACAAACAAGGTCAAATCCCTGATTTTAAGAATGTTTCTGTTTTAAACCAGAAACGTAATAAAATAATGGCAGAGCTGGAACAGAGGGGGATTACTGTTCGGCAGGGAACCCATGCTGTGCATACCCTGGGCCATTATAAAACCAAATACTCTATCAAAGACAATGACTACCCATTCTCTTTTATGGCTGACCGTCTCTCTATAACCCTTCCACTATTCCATGATTTTAAAGAAGATGACGGAGTCTATGTAAAGGAAAACCTCAAGGAACTTTTTAAGAGGTTTTAATACAGAAATTTTGGCAAAGTGCCGATATATCAGGCAGATAGCGGGATGCTTTTTCTTTCGGCCAATCGGGAAGGCCGGTCAATCTAAAAAATTATGTGCGGAATAGCTGGAATTTTTAACCTTAACGGGGAACCTGCGTCGTCTGCGCTTTTGCGCAAGATGACAGACTCTATTGCGCACCGCGGTCCTGATTCTGAAGGTTTTTTCATAGACAGCTTCATTGGACTGGGCCATCGACGGCTGGCCATTATCGATTTATCATCAGCAGGTCATCAGCCCATGGTTTCTCAAGACGGTCAATATGCGATAGTCTATAATGGTGAAGTCTATAATTTCCAGGAATTAAAGGCCGAACTTGAGTCTATGGGTTTTGTATTCAATTCCAGGACCGATACAGAGGTTGTTTTAAACGCATACATTGCCTGGGGAGAGAAGGCGCTTACCCGGTTCAATGGCATGTTTGCCTTTGCCATTTGGGACAAGAAAAAGCAGGAACTTTTTTTAGCGCGTGACCGGTATGGCATTAAACCGCTGTACTATACCATTCAGAATAATACCTTTCTGTTTGGGTCTGAGATAAAGGCCATTTTAACCCATCCCGCTTATAAGACCGATCTTGACCGTGAGGGCTTACTAGAGTACATGACCTTTCAGAATTTCTTTACCGATAAAACCCTTTTCAAGGGTATCCGGCTCTTTCCCGCAGCCTCGTTCACCAGGCTGCAGCTTGGTAAATCGCAACTGAGCGATTTTACCCAGTATTGGGACTATGATTTCAGCGAGCCCAGTGAGGCCAGGGACGAAAGCGAATATCTCGAGGAATTGGACCGGCTCTTTCAGCAGGCGGTGAAACGGCAGTTGGTCAGCGATGTTGAACTGGGGACCTATTTGTCCGGCGGTCTGGATTCCGGCTCCATAACCGCGCTCGCTGCCCTGGGACTGCCCTATATCAAGACATTTACCTGCGGGTTCGATCTTCACTCTGTTTCCGGTCTCGAGAGCTCCTTCGACGAACGTGAAAAGGCCGAATACATGTCGTATCTCTTCAAAACCGAGCATTATGAACTGGTCCTGAAATCCGGCGACATGCAACGCTGTCTTCCCAAACTGGTCTGGCACCTGGAAGAACCGCGTGTGGGCCAGAGTTATCCGAATTTCTACGTGTCCCAGTTGGCCAGCAAGTTTGTCAAAGTCATTTTGACCGGCACGGGCGGAGATGAGTTGTTTGGCGGGTATCCCTGGCGCTATTACCGGGCCGTAGTGAACGATGACTTCGAGGATTATGTTGACAAGTATTACGACTTCTGGCAGCGGCTCATTCCCAACGCGGTGATCCAGAGAGTGTTCAAGCCTGTATGGAGGGACGTCAATAAAGTGTGGACCCTTGATATCTTCAGGGATGTTTTCAAAAAGCACGCGTACCGTCTTACACGCCCCGAAGACTATGTCCAGCATTCGTTGTACTTTGAAGCGAAAACATTTCTTCATGGCTTGCTGATTGTGGAAGATAAACTTTCCATGGCCTATGGACTCGAGACCCGCGTCCCGTTTCTTGACAATGATTTGGTCGATTTTGCTATGAAATTACCGGCAAAATTCAAACTGGGTAATCTGCAGGAGGTTGTCAGGTTCAATGAAAACGAGCCGGGAAACAAGACGTCAAAGTATCTCTCCAAAACCAATGATGGAAAAATATTGCTGCGTAAAATGATGAGCAAATATATTCCCAAAAAAGTGACTGAATATGTGAAACAGGGGTTTTCGGCGCCCGATGCGAGCTGGTTTAAGGGTGAAAGTCTGAAATACGTCAAGGAAAAGCTGTTCAATCAGAATGCCCGGCTCTATGAATATATGGACCGCGAAACAGTGCAGGAATTGATCAACGACCACCTGGACGGCAAGTGCAACCGCAGGCTTCTCGTCTGGTCGTTGTTGAATATCGAGGAATGGTGTTCCCGGTTTCTTCAATGAAAAGGCAATAGGATGGTTGATCTCGCGGGAAAACGGATAGGCGTTGTCGGCGCCCAGTCGTCCACAATCAATTGTATAAACGGACTCATGCGCGGAGGATATGCCATTTCCCGCCTCATTACCCTGCCGCCTGAAATGAGCGCGCCAGTGGCTGATTACGCCGATCTTCGCGTTTTTGCTCGTGCAAATGGCATTCCTTGTATTCACGTTGGCGCATATGACATGAAAGATCCTGTAACGCGTGAGAGGCTTTCCGATGTGTGTCTTGATGTAGTTACAGTCGTGGGCTGGCAGCGGCTTATCCCAGAGTGGTTCCTTCTGAAAATCCCATGCGGAGTATATGGTATGCATGGCAGCGCCCTGCCCTTGCCCAAAGGCAGGGGCCGTTCGCCAATGAACTGGAGCATTATCGAAGGCAGGGACCGTTTCTATACGCATCTGTTCAGATACGACGCAGGCATCGATTCGGGAGAAATAGTTGATTGCCAGCGTTTTGATATCAATCCATGGGATACTATTCGTTCGCTGCAGCACAAGAACTCGGTAAGCCAGTACAAATTGCTTGTCAAGAACCTTCCGGCAATACTCAATGGCGCCATAACGTCTATTCCGCAGGACAAGGCGATACAACCCAGTTTTTATCCTAAAAGGACCTTTGAGGACGGCGCCATTGATTGGAAACAGAGTAGCGCAATCGAGATTGCCGCTCTTGTCCGTGCGGTTGCCAGACCCTATCCTGGCGCCTATACCGAATTTGAGAATACTCGGATCATGATATGGCAGGCAGCACCGTTTGATTCCTGCATTGAATACCCTGAAGCCGCTCCTGGAACCATTGTTGAGGCCTTTTCAGACAAGACGTTCGTGGTTAAGTGTTTTGTGGATTCCCTTCTGGTGCTTGAATGCGAAACAACCAGCGCATGGCAGCCCGCGTGCGGTATGCGTTTTACCTCACTCCCCAATGCCAGCAGGCAAAAACTTGCGCAAATGAAGATTGACGAGGGCGCCTAATGCCATCAACGCCCGTTTTTTCCCCCACTGGATACGAGGAGCTCATGAGGGCGATACAAACCGGCGGGTATGGTTTTTCAGAATTCGGGAAAAGCGCGACAGGTGAGGGACGTGTTTTATTGCGCCATGATATAGATAAGCATATCGGCTATGCCCTTGAGATGGCGCGCATGGAACACCGATTAGGTGTGCGCGCCCATTATTTTTTTCTTCTCCATTGCCCGTTGTACAACATCATGGAACCTGAATCATGGCATGCGATCCAGGAAATTCACCAGCTTGGCCATGTGATTGGCCTTCATTGCGATGAGCGCAGGATACCCGGGCCGGAAAAAGAACTCGACGCTGGTGTGCTTGCTGACCTGAAATGGCTGAACACTGTTTTCACTTTTGCACAACCCGTGGTCTCATTTCATAATCCTTCAGAAAAGGTCATCTGCCGTAAGGGGTCAGGATACGTGAGCGCGTATGATCCGGCCTTCTGGATGCCCGAGACAAAATATATCTCTGATTCAAACCAGCGTTTCAGGGAAGAGGAACTCATTCAGAAGCTGAAGTGCAGAGAATGGCCCCGGCTTCAGATTCTTATCCATCCTCTATGGTGGTTCAGTGAGGGCAAGCCGGTCTTTTCAATAATTCAGGATGTGGTTGCGCAACGCGCCGCTTACATAGACGCCTATCTCATATATTCCAACCATGTATGGAACAAAACCAAGTCCGGAAATGGGGAAGGACGCGCTACGTTATGATCGACGCGCACGTGAATGTTACGCACAATGGAAAATGGTTTTCAACAGGTCACGACGCCTCATTCCAGCGGCTCGATGACCAGATGGCCGCCGCGAAAGTCGAAAAGGCCGTTATTATCTCAATGCCCGGCGCCACAACCAACGCGTTTATCGCTTCGCTTGTCGAAAAATATCCCGGACGGTTTAAGGGATTAGGGCATATCGATTTTTCAAAGGACATTCGCAAAGAGATCAATGAAATAGCGGCCATGGGACTCAGCGGAGTTAAAATTCATCCCAGGCTTCAGGGCGTTAATGTCTGCGAGGCGAAATTCTCGTTGTTGTGGGAAGAACTAAACGCGCGGAACATGCCCGTGCTTGTCGATGGTTTTTACACGGTCTCAAACCCTAACCTCCGAATTGGCGATCTTCTTCCCCTTGCGTACGAGCCTATGGTAAAAAAATATCCTGACCTTACCGTCGTACTCGCCCACGCAGGCGCGCACCGCGTCATGGACACATTCTTCATGTGCAGAAGCAACCCTGGATTTTATACGGACATCTCATATTCCCCATCCTTTTTCAAGGGATCGTCGGTATACAACGATCTGCGGTTTCTCGCTGAAAAGACCGGGAATAAAGTCCTTTTTGGCTCAGATTTTCCCGAAGTCAGCATTGAAGAGGCTAAAAAAGAATTTTTCGAACTTAGCGGAACCCTGGACGTAGGCATACGTGAACGGATTGCGCACGGAAACGCGCACGATCTTTTTTGGAAAGGGCTGTCATGAACAGCCAGGACAAGGCCCTTACAATCAAGCGGTACGCGAATCGCTATAGGGAACACGGGTACTCGCCTCTTTCACTAGGATGGGGCAAGGGAGGACGGCAAAAGATACGATTTGGAGCCATGGCGGGAATTGGCATTGGTCCTTCTGATTCTGTGCTCGATGTGGGATGCGGTTTTGGCGATTTCCAAGCCTATCTCAAGGGCCAGGGGTGGAAGGGCAGGTACCTTGGTATTGATTTTGTGGACGATTTTCTGCTTGAGGCGCGCAAACAGCATCCGCAGATCAGGGTCAAAAACGCCGATATCCTCTCACGGTCCTTTGTGGAACGGTTCGATTTTGTTGTAAGCTCGGGGATTTTCAATACCCGTCTCAAACACGAAAAAGGCGAATATGCGTATATCCGGAAGATGATGGCCCGCATGCTGTCCCTTTCGCGCAAAGGCGTTGCCTGCGATTTTATAAGCAGCTATGTTGATTTCAGGAACAAAACCACTTTTCACGCGGAGCCTGAGAAGCTATGCGCCATTGCCAAGTCCTTGTCACGGCGGGTACTGATGCGCCACGACTATTTGCCCTTTGAATTCATGGTGTATATGTATACCAATGATGGTGTTGATACTCGCGGCGGCGTTTTTAAATAAAAATCATAGAGAACCAATGTCACAGAAGAAAATACTCATTCTTGGCGGCGGCCGTTATAACCTGAAGGTGATACATTCAGCGCGAAACCTCGGCTATTATACCATTGTGGCTGACCGGGATGAACATGCGCCGGGATTCGCATATGCGGATGAAAAGCAGGTCATCGATATTACGGATTATTTAGCAATGTTTTCCTACGCTCGCCACCAGCGCATTGATGGCATTGCCGCGATAAATGATTATGGCGTTTTTACCGCTGCCTATGTTGCGGAAAAACTCAGGCTTCCCGGCATAGAATGCGAGCTTGCGCGTATTGCAACTGACAAAGGACTGCTGCGCAAGGCATGGGAGGCGGCAAAACAGCCCAATCCCCGGTTCCGTATCGTCTTCTCCCTGCAAGAATGCCGGGATGCATGCCGTGAAATAGGTCTTCCTGTCATACTTAAACCAACCATGAGCATGGGCGGTAATCGGGGGGTCATGGCAGTGCGCGAAGAAAAGGATATTCAGGAGGCGTATGCATTTGCATCCGCTGCGTATGCAAAGACTGACGTGCTGGTTGAAGAGTGTCTCAAAGGGATTGAACATAGCGTTGAAGTGATCATATACAATGGCAGAGGCCACGTTATCGCCATGGGAGATAATAGCAAACAGGCGTGGCCGTATCGCGTAAATACCGAGATTGTGTATCCAACAGAACTGACCGGTGCACGCCGCGCCAGGCTCGAACAGACCGCGCGGGAATGCGTCGAATCATTGGGCTGGCGGAACGGGTGTGCGCACGTAGAATGTTGTACGCTGGATAATGGAGAAGTAAAATTATTTGAACTGGGCGCACGTCCTGGCGGCGGAGGTATTCCCGATCCGATTGTTCCTTTTTTTACTGGGGTGAATGAATTTGAGGAATATCTCCGGATCATCGTAGGTGAGGCCCCGCACCAGACTGTACCACTCCACGAAAAGGGATGTGTCTATCATTTTCTTTTTACCCGGCCCGGTAAGATCAAAGCAATACATGGACTTGAGGAGGTCCGGTCGTGGAAGAACATCCTTGATGCAGAGGTATTCGTTAAACCCGGTGACGCTATTCCCGCAATCCGGACTGGTCCAGACAGGCCCGGATTCGTCATTGCCGGCGGTGAAACACGTCAGGAAGCGATTGAACTTGGACGGAAAGCCGGGCACACAATAGTTTTTGAATACGAGGAGCGCTATGAACATCAAACAGTATGAGAAATCCTGCGGCAGATCAGCCGTGGCAGACTGGGCGAACGGCAGCGAAAAGGTGCGCGCCTTTCCCTGGCTGGTATATATCGGTACCACCAATGTATGCAACAATCGGTGCGTTGTCTGCGCATACAAAAAAACCATGCGGTCCGAACGCGGTTTTATGACCATGGATGTGTTCGCCAGGATCGTTGATCAGTTGCCACGCGAAGTCAAAAAAGTCTATCTTATGAAACAGGGCGAGCCTTTTGCCAATAAAAACCTCGAAATGTTCGTCGAATATCTCCATAAAAAACGCCCTGATATCCACATTGCCATCCATTCAAACGGCATCCTGGCCGTGCGCAAACGCCTGGCGCGTATTCTACCCCATGTTTCCTCGCTTGGCATCTCAATTTCCGGCATCTCTGACAAAACCTATTTCAAGGCGCATGGCACGGCCAATTTCCAGAAGGTGCTCACCAACCTCACGGCCATGTCAGATCTTCTCTGCGGCATGCCTCAGGACCGGCGTCCGCATGTTTTTGTAGACTATGTTAAACAGAACGCGAATACTGATGAAAACGAGAGCGATGTTGTTGCATTCTACAAAAGCCGTTTCCCCGGTCTTGCGTCAGTTGATTTTCACGCGGTTTTCAATTTCCAGGGTGAAATAGCCGAGGGCAATATGGAAATCTACGACCGCCTGCCGCACAAGGTGTTTCCCTGCTGTGTCTATCCCTGGTCCGCAATCACCTTTTGCCACGACGGCAAGGTGAGTTATTGCTTTGTCGAACCGCGCGAGAACCGTTTTCTTGGCGATATTACCAAGCAATCGTTCGCGTCAATCTGGAACAGCGAGGAATACGTCCTGTTCAGGAAACGAATGGCTGGCAAAAAATTTGCGGCGCTTGCGGCTGACGGCTTTTATTGCCACAAATGCACCTGGCTCTGGAACATGCAAAGCCAGTCTCCGCGCAGCCTTGCGGGCGGACACGCCCTTATGTTCAACGATACGCCGGTCCAGCCCAAATTCCACGATCTGCTCGAAATGGCGCCCGAGGCGCTTTTCCAGACCGGAACAGCCTATTTCACAGGTGGAGAAATGCACCTTGCGCTTTCCTGTTTTGAATGTATCGCCCAAAGCCGGGCAAAAAAAGAGGTTGTCGACGCAGCGGCAAGGATGGTGAGGCAATGCCGCAAGACTTTGGGGAAATTCCGTGATCAGCCGCTGTGGAACGCCATGCTTGCGCGGGAAAAAAAGAAACCCCGGGACAGGAAGAACACCTATTACTCGCTGAATAAAAAGCAGGGTCAATAGTAGAGGTTTGTATCGTATACCGGGACCGGTGACCCAAGCTCATCAAATACCTTGTATTCCTTCATATATTGATAAAACGCTGATTTGACGCCGTCCTGAAGCGCTTCTTCCTGCTGAAGCCACGAGGTATTGATATATTGCGGTATGCGCTTGCCCTGGGCTAGTTCGCCATATATGCTGATGTAGCGCGGAATATGGGTTTCAATGGCCATATGTTTTTCAACCCAGGTCCGCGATGCGCGCCCCTGGCCCTCGTACTCACCCGACTTGACCATCTCGATGCATGCGCGTATCTGCTGTTTAAACGTATTTTTCGTTATCCTGACGACCGGAGGATTGTCTCTCAGCCGGTCCCAAAAGCCTGTCTGATATGTCAAAACAGGTATTTCCCAGCTCATCATTTCAGCGCCGAAAAGGCCGAATGTACCCACGCCTGCCTGGTCAATCGCATAATCGGCGTATGCGTACAGCTCCCGGGCCTTGGCGGGTGACACGCCATGCACATAGAGAAGTTCAACCGGAAGCCCTTCACGTTTGCATTCTTCAAGGAGCCGGCACAATATAGAGGAACCCTTTTTCCAGTTTTGGGAAGGAGCGTGGACAAAGTAGACTTTTGACGGGTCCTTGATAAGAAGTTTTTTATCGACGAGTCTGTTTTTCTCCGCTAATGTCCAATCTGACAAGGAAATGAGGCCGGGAATAAAGAGTCCGCGCGGGATACAGGTTGGGCCCAGCAGCACGTCGGCATAGCGGTTTATTTTTTTGTGCAGCTTGTACAGTGACGCGTCCATGAAGTACGGTTTTGGGGGAGAAAACCCGAGAAACCTGGCTTGGTGGTAATAAATCCATTCAGGGCTGCGCGCGTCGCTTCCCCAGAACGAAAACAGGATCTTTTTTCCGTCCTGTTTTATCATCTCAAGGTCCCTGAGATCGGGGTACAGGGAGTGCGCGAAGTGAAAATGGAAAATATCGTAGGTGCGGAGCGCCTCTACTGCAAAGGCCTCGATTCTTTTGACTTTTTCATCGTCCTGGCATGCGCAGAGATTAAGGGTTTTGTCGCATGTGTCCGGGTAGAACGATGGCACGTATTTGTAATCAACGCTTGTCGCGTCGACCCCGGCGTTTCTGATAAGCCGCGTCAAACGGCCCATGTTACCGGCAATCTCCCAGGGAGCGTGGAGGATTTTCACCCCTTTAAGAGGATTGGAGGAATCAACAACCTCTCGCAGCGGCCGGTTGGGAAAGTGGGAAAAAGAGCGGTGGTTCCGCAGTAAGTTGTGTGCGGCGTCAATGAGCTGTTTGATTTCCGGTATTTCTGGTTGCCGTTGCGCAATTGCGTTCAACAGCGGCAATGCCGAAGGGAGCGTGTTCTTATGCTTGAGAATTTCACAAAAATTCAGGACAGCGTCAGTATAGAAGGGGTCAATTTCAAGCGCGCGGGTGAAATATTCAGCGGCGGCGTCATCGTTGGCCTGCTTGAAGGAGATCACTCCCAGATTATTCAGTGCCGCCTTGTTTCGGGGGTCTGAAACAATAAGCGCCTTGAAACAATTTTCAGCGCGGGAAAGATCGCCCTGCGCGAAAAATACCATGCCTTCGTCGAGCGTATTGTTCATATGCGGTCTGTTTGATTCTGCTGGAAATATAACTTATTGGCACGGGGCGGGCCTAACCGCTTTTTGCGTTTTCTCAGGCGGTTTGCGGCTGTGGACTCTCCTCACAGAGTTCGCGGAGGTATTCCCCAAGCGAAATGCCATGAGGCTGAAGACTGGAGCCAAAGCCCATGCTGGCGCAGGTACAGACCGGCGATGGGCATCGGGCCGGTGCAATGCTGTCTGAAGCGCACATTGCTGTCTGTCCCAGTATTCCCGCGTTGGTTTTGCACCTGCGCAGGTTCCCGCGCGCATCCACGACAATGAGCCTGGTCATGTTGAAACAGGGCATGCCCTGCAATAAGAGCTCATTGTTCACCTGATTCAGTTCCTCAGCGTTCTTTCCGTCAAGAAGCCGCTGGTATTTTTGCCGCAGGTAATTAATGCGCGCGGTCTCTCCGGCGGTGAACGCTGCCGGATACTGAAGGCCGTTCATCTCTCCAATATATTCCACCAGCCGGTATTCAAAATCCACGTCCATGGTTTCCACGCGCTTGAGCACAATGTCCAGCAGTTGTTCCAATTGAGGGTCCTTCAACGCATGGGGAGTCAGGACCACGATCATTTCAATTTTGAAACCGCAACGCGCCATGCGCGGCAGGTATTCTTGTATGTAGCGGGTAATCCGGGTTATGCCGTCTTTTTTTAACAGATAATCGCCAATATGGAACGAAGGCTGAAATTTAATGCGATTGCGCCATTCCGGGTGCTCAGCAGCAAGGTCATCGAGCCGGGCGACCCGTGTGCCGTTAGTCTGGAATTTCACGGTATGCCCGCGTTCCAACAAGGCTGTGGTGATATTCACGCAGGAGGGATGGTCCAGGGGTTCTCCGCCAAACAGCAGATACTCACACGTGCATTGTCCCGCGAGTTTTAAGACCTCGGCGATATAGGCGGATTCTCCCATGCTGTCGATGACACTAGACTTGTCGAGTATATAGGGGCTGCCCTGGTTGCAATACCAGCAGCCGTGTGAGCAGTAGTTTGTCAGAACAAGTTGGATAAGGGGGAGGGGTATGCGTTTTTTATACTCTTCAAACCGCTCCTGGCTTATAGTATACCCTTTACCAAGCAAACCAATTGCACTCCGTTTCATGGGATTCTCCTCGTATATAAATCCATAATATATTATCGGAAAGAGTTGGACTTTTATTTAATAAAACTTATAAATCTAAGGCTTTGATAATAAGTTGGTTAGAAAGTGATACATGAGGGTGACATATACGCTACTTTTTTTCGGCATGGTCTTGCATTACTATTTTAAAATCTTCTATTTTACCTTACATTAATAATACCTTTAAAGGAGTGAACCTTATGTACGAAAAATTGCTTGATTATGTAGCATGCCCGGTTTGCAGCCGCGCTTTCACACTGGAAACGGCTAAAAAAGAGGGCATGCATGTCATGGAAGGTTCTTTGTCGTGCCCAATGGGGCACCACCGGTTTCCAATCCGCAAGGGGATCCCGCGTTTCGCGGATACTGTACAGCAGGACCATTCGCAGGTCAAAGACTCCTTCAGCTCAAAATGGAACGCGCGGCCCGACCTCGGACTCACCATGGGCGTTGAATTCACGATGAATTTCCTTTTTGAACGTTACACCTGGTACACTCGTGAAACATATGACCGTTTCATTGAAGGAAGAAAACTGATACTCGACGTGGGCTCCGGACTTGGCCGCATACTTCAGTGTCACCTCAGCAAGACACGGGGCGAAGTTATCAGCTTCGAAATTTCAGAATCGGTCGACGTTGTCTTCAATAATCACAAAGACATGAAGAACGTACATGTCGTTCAGGCGGATATTTTCAACCTTCCCTTCCCGCGTACCACCAGATTCGATTATATCATCGCCAATGCGGTTTTACACCATACGCGCTCAACGCAAGTCGCCTTCAGTAAAATATCCTCTCTGCTAGCCAAGGACGGAATCATGGATACCTACATCTACAGGAAAAAGGGACCAATCCGGGAATTAGTGGACACCTACCTTATTGAACACACCTCAGCGATCAGCGAAAACGAGTGTTGGGAATTCTGCCGCGCAATTACTGACCTGGGAAAAGAATTGTCAAAGTACAAGGAGCCATTGGTCATCGGCAAAGACATTCCAGTCCTTGGCATTAAGGCAGGCTCATACAATCTTCAGCGTTTTTTCTTCTACGAAATCATGAAATGTTTCTGGAACAATGATATCGATTACGACTTCTCACTCATGACCAATTATGATTGGTACAGACCAAAATATTCTCACCGGCACACCAGTGACGAATTCATCGATTGGTGCAGGGACCTCGATTTATCCGTTAAAGAGATGAATGTGATCCCAGCAGGACTGGCATTCCAGGTTACACGCGGGTAGCTGTTGTCCCTTGATGGTGGTACCAGTTTATTGCTTTTATTCTGATAGTTATATTATCTTGTTCAATGATTGAACAAGGTGTATCTATATGATTGAGTATAAACTACTTAAAGAAATAGAACGCAATTCTTCCCACACTCAGCGCACGCTTGCCAGTTCCTTGGACGTCAGCGTTGGAAAAATCAACTATATTCTTGCCGGTTTTATCAAACAAGGCTCAATCCAGGCAAAAAAAGTCAGGGATCATCACGATAAAATCCGGTGGAAATACTATTTAACACCAAAAGGCATTAGCGAAAAAGTGAAAATTACCCAGGAATACTTCCATTCCCTGGTAAAGGAATATAACATAATCCAGGCGGAACTCAACGCGCTCAAGAGCGAAACAGAGAATGTAGAGGCTGCGGCAAAGTAGCCTGTCCGCCTGGTCGTTTAAAAGCCCCTTGTAGGCGGTTTTTCTCAAAGGTGCCGCTGAAAGGGGCGAAGCCTATCCAAACACTCCATGAATATCCTCGGAATCTCCTGTTTTTATCACGATAGCGCTGCTGCCCTGGTGCAAGACGGTGAAATCATTGCCGCTGCCCAGGAAGAGCGTTTTACCCGCAAAAAGCACGATCCGCGCTTTCCAGCCAATGCAGCTGCCTATTGTTTGCGCGAGGCTGGGATATCAGCAAAAAACCTCGATTATATTGTTTATTACGATAAACCCCTGCTCAGTTTTGAACGTCTTTTGCTCACATACCTGTCCATTGCTCCGACTGGCATAGTTTCTTTTATTGCTGCCATGCCCCTCTGGCTTGGCCAAAAACTTCACATTCCAAAGATAGTGCGCAAAGAACTGGACGGATTTCAGGGCCCAGTGCTTTTTACCGAGCACCACGAAGCCCATGCTGCGTCAGCTTTCTATCCATCACCCTTTGAGGAAGCGGCCATTCTCACTGTAGATGGGGTAGGTGAGTGGGCCACAGCCAGCTATGGCATTGGCAATGGCAATGAACTCATGCTTCTCAAGGAACTTCATTTTCCCGATTCCCTGGGCCTTCTCTACTCTGCTTTCACCTATTTCACAGGCTTCCGGATCAATTCCGGTGAATACAAACTCATGGGCTTGGCGCCCTATGGCAAAGCGCGTTTCAAAGAACTGATTCTCAGGGAAATAGTAGATATGAAAGACGATGGCTCTCTGCGGTTAAATATGAAGTATTTCAACTTTCTGGGTGGCCTGAAAATGACCAATGCTGGTTTTGCAGGGCTCTTTGGCGGGCCCGCACGCATGCCCGAATCGCCCATTACTACGCGCGAAATGGACATTGCCGCAAGCATACAGGCGGTCACCGAGGAAGCAATGGTTCGCATGGCCAACCATGTGCACCACGAGACTGGGCTAAAAAATCTCTGTCTTGCAGGCGGCGTTGCCCTCAACTGCGTTGCAAATTCCCGTATTCTCCATAATACCAGTTTTGAAAACATCTGGATACAACCAGCAGCGGGCGATGCGGGCGGCGCATTGGGATCTGCCCTTGCCGTATGGCACAGATTTCTGGGAAACGGGAAAAAAATAGGTCATAATGGCCTGGATTCCCAAAAAGGTTCTTTGCTTGGTCCTGCTTTTTCAGAGGAGCGGATCAGGGAAGTACTGGAAAAGTCCAAGGCTATTTATAAACAGCATGATAAAAGCGCCCTTGCGTTTCTTATTGCGCAGGAGATAGCTTGTGGAAAAATCATTGGTCTTTTTTCCAGCCGCATGGAATATGGTCCCAGGGCTCTTGGCAATCGCTCTATTCTTGGAGACGCACGCAATCCTGAAATGCAATCAAAGATGAACCTGAAAATAAAATTCCGGGAATCATTCAGACCCTTTGCGCCCGCTGTGCTCGAGGAAAGGGCAAGAGAGTACTTTGATACTGATTCACCCAGCCCGTATATGCTCTTTGTTGCAAAACTCAAACAACACAACCAGCAGCCAGTGGACAATGATGAGGACATACTCGATCGATTGAAGTTTGTTAGAAGCAGCCTTCCGGCAATCACACACCTCGATTATACTGCCAGGCTCCAGACAGTGAATAATAATTCCAGTGAAGCTCTTATGAGTATCTTGCAAGCCTTTGACAAATTAACCGGTTGTCCGGTTCTTATAAATACCAGCTTTAATGTGCGTGGTGAGCCCATTGTCTGCACGCCCGAGGACGCATACAGATGTTTTATGCGCACAGACCTCGATGTTCTTGTGCTTGAAGATTTTATCCTGAAAAAGAATGACCAGCCCGCATGGAACGAAGATGTTGCCTGGAAAAAAGACCTGGTATTGGATTAGTCCCATGAAAGAAAAAACAGAAATCCGGAAGTTTGGGACCGCGGCCCTGCTTTTTTTCTCTGTTGCGAGCCTTGTTTGCAGCCACACAGGAAAGATCATTGCTTCCAATGTGTTTCTAGGATTGGCTGCTCTGGGCCTTTTATTAATTGTTTTTCCCTTGCAATTAAGGCCCTTGCATTGCCTGTGGACGCGTCTTGGCCAGACTGCCGGCAAAGTGATCAACGTCCTGGTCCTGGGTCTTTTTTATTATTTATTTCTGACTCCCTTTGCGGTATTTCGCCGCCTTCTTTTTAGCACACCCCTTGCGTTGAACATTGAGAAGGACGCAAAATCTTACTGGGTTGCGCGCGAAGAGTTTGCCCAGTCAAAAGAACGGTTTTTAAAGAGGTATTAATCATGCAAGGAGATTCATTAATCGCGGAAATCTGGCAATTTCTAAGGATCCGGAAACGTTTCTGGCTTCTACCAGTCATTCTCTGCCTGTTTTTAATGGGACTGCTCATTGTCTTTGCCGAAACTAGCGTCATAGCGCCGTTTATATACACTTTATTTTAACAGGGACTAGGCTCGAGGAACTAGGGACTAGGTTAGAATAATGCAATTTGAAGATTTAGTGGTATGGAAACGGGCTGTTAAAATCAGCGCTGAATTATACAAAGAATTGAAACATTTAAAGGATTATTCATTTCGGGACCAGATCACACGCTCTGGACTTTCGATTCCAAGCAATATTGCAGAAGGTTTTGAGCGTGGAATGACAAAAGAATGTGTCCATTTTCTTGCGTATGCAAAAGGCTCGTGCGGAGAACTTTTTACACAGATTATGATTGGCAAAGAGGCTGGCTATATCCCGGAAAAACAATGTGAAAGATGGGTTCAGGAAACAAAAGAAATTGCCGCAATGCTTGGTTCTTTAATGAAAACAAGATCACGGTTCGCCCAAGAGAAAAGATATATATGACCTCTTTAAGCCTAGTCCCTAGTCCCTAGTCCCTAGTCCCTACAATGCCAACCATTCCTTTCTTCAAACCAGTTATCGACGAAGATACTATTGCTCGTGTAAGCGAAGTTCTACGCTCCGGATGGCTTACAACTGGGTCTGTATGTGAAGAATTTGAAACTGCCTTTGCCAAATATGTTGGCGCCAAGCACGCTGTTTCAGTCAATTCAGCAACTGCCGCACTCCACCTTTGTATGGCCTCGCTTAATCTTAAACCAGGCGATGAAGTCATTACAACTCCCTATACTTTTGTGGCCACAGCTGAGGTAATTGAATACTTTAATGCAAAACCGGTATTTGTTGATATACGTGAAGATACAATGAATATCGATGAAGGCAAAATTGAAAAAGCAATAACTTCAAAAACAAGGGCCATTGTTCCAGTGCACTTTGCTGGCCAGCCCTGTGAAATGGACGAAATCCTGGCCATTGCCAAAAAACATGGTTTGCCTGTGTTCGAGGACGCTGCTCACGTGACCCCTGCGTATTATAAAGGCAGGCCCATTGGCTCAATCAGCAATGGTGCGTGTTTCAGTTTTTATGCCAATAAATGCATAACCACTGGCGAAGGCGGCATGCTCACAACAGATGATGATGAACTGGCCGCGAAGTTCAGAATTTTGCGTCTTCATGGGCTTTCCCGCGATGCCATAGACAGATATCAGTCAAAGGGGTCCTGGCAATACGATGTGATTGCTCAGGGGTACAAATACAATCTGACTGACATTGCAGCCGCAATTGGCATTGGCCAATTGGCCCAGGCAGATCGTTTCTGGGAAGAACGCAAGCGGGTGGTGAAAACATACCGGGAATTGCTGGGAAACAAGGACGATATTCAAATGATTGAGGAACTGGAACATAACCAATCGTCGTGGCATATCTTCCCCATCAGGTTTAAGAACCATGCTGACCAAAAACGCGATGAGCTTATCCAAAAGATTAATGCCAAGGGAATTTCCACGAGCGTGCATTTCATTCCCATACATACATTCACGTATTATCGGGAAAAATACGGATATAAACCCGGGGATTTTCCCAATGCATACAACGCCTTTAGGCGCTTGATAACCTTGCCAGTATATCCAGGCCTCAAAGATGAGGGCGTGGAATATATCTGCGGGACAATTTTAGAAGATCTGCAATGATGGAAGAAGTCGTCGCTCTTAAAGAATGTATTGGGCGCTTGAACAAAATCAGTGTTCCCTATATGCTGACCGGTTCGTTTGCATTGAACTATTATGCTGTTCCCCGTATGACACGCGATATCGATATTGTAATAATGCTTCCTCGAACAAAAGCCAACGACATTGTTGCCGCCTTTGAAGGGGAGTTTTACATATCCGAGGATGCGGTAAGACAGGCACTGGATAGAAATTCAATGTTCAATATCATACACAATGATACCTTGCTGAAAATCGATATGATTATCCAGAAGAATTCGCCGTTTCACCAACAGGCTTTTCAAAGAAGGCAGAAAGGTGATATTGATAATTGCGAAGTCTGGATTAGCAGCAAGGAGGATCTTATACTAGCCAAAATGCTTTGGGCAAGGGACACTTTTTCCGATATGCAGATGGCAGACATCAGAAATATTATGTTTACCGGCTATGATGCCGCCTATGTCGATTCATGGGCTGCGGAATTGGGGCTTGCCGGTCTTTTGGAGAAATGCCGCTGTGGATGACACTGCACCGGAAGTAAAAGAATTACTTCGTTCTCTCTACCTGAAAAAGACGGGTGAAGAGCGTTTTTTGCTCGGTGTTTCTCTCTGTGATTTTGCGCGTAGAATAGTCAAGGCGTCATTTCCCTCCGGGCTCACCGAGGCGGACACGAGGGAAAGGCTTTTCAGAAGGTACTACGGCAACGATTTCAACAAAGAAGAAATGTCAAAAATCGTTTCGCATATTCGGGAAAAAACCTTACATAAGCTTGTTACATAAAACGTGGGAGCAAACATGCTTAATAACTCCGTCATTCTCGTCACTGGCGGCACTGGTTCGTTTGGAAAAAAGTTTATCTCCATGACCTTGAAAAAATACCCCAAGGTCAAAAAGATCATTGTCTATTCCCGGGACGAGATGAAACAGTGGGAAATGGCCAAGGAATACAACCATCCCAAACTGCGGTTTTTTATCGGTGATGTGCGCGATAAGGAACGACTCTACCGCGCGTGCAATGAGGTTGATTTCATTATTCATGCCGCTGCGCTTAAAATTGTGCCCACAGCCGAATACAACCCCTTTGAATTCATTAAAACCAATATCAATGGCGCCATGAACGTCATTGAATGCGCTCTGGAACGCAAAGTAAAGCGCGTCATTGCCTTGAGCACGGACAAAGCCTGCAATCCCATCAACCTCTATGGCGCGACCAAACTATGCTCGGATAAATTGTTTGTATCGGGTAATGCATATTCAGGTAAAAATGATATCCGTTTTGGCGTTGTCCGCTATGGCAATGTCATGGGCAGCAGGGGCTCCATCATACCGTATTTCAGGGAGCTAGCGCATACCGGCGTCCTTCCCATAACTGACGCGAGAATGACCCGCTTCATGATCTCCCTCGAACAGGGTGTCGAATTGGTCTGGCACGCGCTTGCGGACTGCATTGGCGGCGAAATCTACGTGAAAAAAATCCCCTCAATGAAAATTGTGGACATTGCCCGGGCAATTGCGCCAAAGGCAAAACTGAAAATTATTGGCACCAGGCCTGGCGAAAAACTCCATGAGGAAATGGTAAGTATTGAGGACGCGCCATACACCTATGAATACCCGTCGCATTTCAAGATTCTACCCCAAATCCACGGATGGGCAAAGGAGCCCGGAAGAATAGGCAAGGGCAAACCATGCAAGGAAGGGTTCAGTTACAACAGCGGGACGAACCAGGAATGGATGACGCAAACGCAATTCAGGACATGGTTGGGGAAGGAATATAAGAAGGCATAAGGGCCAGAGGGCCAAAGGCGTGGATGGAAAAGTTGCAGCCATGGAAATAAAGACATATCGAGATCTTGTTGTTTGGCAACAAGGTATTGCACTGGTAAAAAACGTATATGAAGCTTTAAAAAAGTTTCCCAAGTCAGAGACGTTTGGTTTGATTTCTCAGCTGCGTCGTGCGGTCATTTCAGTCCCGAGTAATATCGCAGAAGGCTATGGTCGTGGTCGTAAGGATTATGCCAGATTTTTGTCCATAGCATTAGGGTCTCTTTATGAAGTACAGACCCAAATTGAAATCGCCAAAGAATTGGGTTTTATTGAAGGGCAACAGTATAAGCAGTTACTTGAAAAAACTTCTGAAATGGAGCGTATGCTTTCAAAACTTCATCGGGTCATTCGTCAACGTACATCATGATCCATAACCCTTGCCCCTTTAACCCTTTGCCCCTTTTTTTAATATGATTCCTTATAGCAGACAGCAGATTACCCGGCAGGATATTCATGCAATCGCCCAGGTGTTGAGGTCAAAATACCTGACAACTGGGCCGGCTGTAGAGGCATTTGAGACGGCTTTATGCAAGCTCACCGGTGCACGCTATGCTATTGCGTGTTCAAATGGGACCACGGCCTTGCACTTGGCTTGTTTGGCCATTGGGCTTGGCAAAGGCCATATTGGAATAACATCTCCTCTGACCTTTCTCGCATCAGCCAATTGTATCGAATACTGCGGTGCAAAAACAGCGTTTGTCGATATTGACCTGGCAACGCTTTGCCTTTCTCCTGCAAAACTCGATGAATATTGCAAAACGCGCAAGGTCCCCAAAGTCGTTATTCCCGTGGATTATGCAGGCATTCCCGCGGACCTGCCTGCCATACATGCGCTGGCGAAAAAATACGGCTTCATGGTCATTGAAGACGCGGCACATTCAATTGGCTCAACATATTCGTACCATGGAAAAACGTATCAATGCGGGTCATGCGCACATACGGATATTGCAACATTTTCATTCCACCCGGTCAAAAACATCACAACCGGTGAGGGAGGGGCTGTTCTGACAAACAATGCCAGGCTTGCGGCCAAACTGCGTTTGCTGCGTTCCCATGGCATGACAAAAGACCCAGCCCTGCTTTCACGCAAGGATGGTCCCTGGTACTATGAAATGGTCGACCTTGGTTTTAATTACCGGATAACGGATATTCAGTGCGCGCTTGGGATTTCACAGCTCAAAAGGCTTGGCAAAATAAAAAAACAGCGTCAGGCAATTGTACGGGAGTACAACCGGATTTTTACGGGCATTGAAGGCATTGTCACACCGCCATGGCCAAAACATGCTTCTCCCTGCCAGCACTTGTACCCAATCTGGTTTGCGAATGGATCGCGCGCGCGCATGGCAGCGTACAATACCCTTGCGGAAAATGGTATTCACGCGCAAGTGCATTACATTCCCGTATATATGCAGCCGTATTATGTTGAGAAATATGGAAAACAGGCAGGGCTATGCCAAAATGCTGAACGGTTTTACAATGCATGTCTGAGCTTGCCCCTGTATCCGGAGTTAACCAAACCACAGATAAAAAAGATCGTAGAATTAGTTGTAGAAGTTGTTGTATAAAAAGGTCTTCGGCCTTAACCTTAACACTAGCCTTTACCCAATGCTCCTCGGCCTCAAAGTCGGCACAAACAACGATTATTACTCAGATGAAATAGACCGTTTATACGGAGAAGAGGCGTTTGATTACATTGAACTTTTTATTGTTCCAGGCACATTTGACCGGTTTGTTCACCTGTGGAAACAGAAGAAAATTCCCTATATTTTCCACGGCCCGCATTCCCTTGCTGGCATGAACCTCTCCAAGGTTGAACACGAGGCCAATAACCATGAAAAAATGCGGGAAGTGGACCACTTTCAACGCGAGCTTAATCCCCAATACACGATTTTCCATGCCGGATTAGACGGAACCCTCGATGAAGCAATACGCCAACTGAAAGTATTTAAAAGCCAATATCCCGAGTTATTCGCAAGCGCGCTTGTTGAAAACAAACCAAAAATCGGGCTGCATAAGGAACAGTGCGTTGGCTATTCACAAGAACAGATCGCGCAAATCATGACCCAGGTGGGAGTGGGGTTTTGCCTCGATTTTGGCCACGCCTTTGCCGCTGCCGCATCACTGAAAAAAGACGAAAAAGCGTTTGTGTCGGATTTCATGACTCTTAACCCATCCATGTTTCATGTGTCCGACAGTTATTCAGGAAAAGAAATGGATTCTCATTTGCACTTGGGCCTGGGTAATCTCGACCTGACATGGATTCTCTCGCTCATACCTCAGGCTGGACTGGTTACTTTGGAAACGCTCAAAGACACCAAGGATAATCTCGATGATTTTGTTACTGATGTACGGTATGTCAGAAACATGCTAAATAGTTTCTGTTCAAAATCGGCATAAACGCTCGTTGAGCGGAGTCGAAACGAACGTTTATCTGGGCATGCGGGCACTTCGACTTCGCTTAGTGCCCGGATTCAACGAATTTTGAACAGATACTAAATAACAACTAAATATCTCATGGTCCATATCTTCATCCAGGCGCGTATGACTTCATCCCGGCTTCCGGGAAAGGTTCTTATGCCCATGGCCCGCATGCCTCTTGTTGTTCTGTGCGCACAACGCGCGGCAAACACAGGCTTGCCGGTTACGGTCCTTACCTCAAACGATCCCTCAGACCAGATCATCGAAGAAACCATGCGCAAGCATGAGATCAACTGTTTTCGCGGTTCGTTGAACAATGTCCTGGAACGGTTCATCAAGGCCGCTGAAATGCTTCCTGACTCATATGTCATTGTACGCCTCACTGCTGACAATGTTGTTCCTGACGGCGCATTTATCCAAGAGCTTGTTGACCAGCTCCAGGCAAAGGGTCTCGAATACCTCGGCACTTCCTCACCCCAGGACAGACTGCCCTATGGCCTTAGCGCAGAGGCCTTTACCGTGGCAGCGCTTCGCTCAATGGCGAAATACGGCCATGTGCCTGCTGTCATGGAGCATGTAACGCCCATGTTGCGTGCCTATGGATCAAAAGAGCTTTTCAGGCCAAAATCGCTCGAAAAAGACCTTAGCCAGCTTCGTTGCACCATTGACACGCAGGACGACTATGATCGCATGGTTGCCTTGTTCAAAGGCTGTAAAAACCCTGCTTCTCTGTCGTGGACAAACCTGTGTGAAAAGCTGGCCAAACTGCCTGGCCAACCAAAATTTCGTGTGCCTTTTTCCATAAAATACAGCACTGTGCATTCATGTATTACCCTGGGAACTGTGCAACTGGGCCTGGCATATGGCGCAACAAACAAGAGCGGCATGCCTTCTGAAAAGCAGGCAATCACTATTATCCACGAGGCAATCAAACACGGTGTTGTCACCCTTGATACTGCACGCGCCTATGGCGAATCCGAGGCCAGGCTTGGCAAGGCCCTTGCCAATGGCCTTGCCGCCCAAGTGCGGGTCATTACCAAGCTTTCCCCAGATTGCAAATCCCCCACAGATGTTGAATCAAGCATATATAAATCCTGTAAAAACCTTGGACAGACCAAATTGCAGACACTGTTGCTGCATCGCTGGGAAACGCACAAGGACAAAAAGATCTGGGACCATCTTGTTGGCTTAAAAAAATCAGGCATTATTCAGGACCTAGGCGCTTCTGTTCAGGACACAAAAGAGCTTATGGATGCGCTCAAAGACCGCGATGTGTCCCTCATTCAACTGCCCTTTAATCTGCTTGATTGGCGCTGGCTCAATCCCAAAGTACAAAATGCCCTAAAAAAGCGGCCAGATATCATTATCCATGCCCGAAGCGCCCTGCTCCAGGGAGTGCTCATTTCCCCCGCAAAGGCCTGGCCAAAGATTAAAGGGTTCAATGCCAGCCAGGCAGTGAAGAAGCTCGATACTTTGGTAAAAGAATTAAAGAGAAAGAACAAGACTGATCTATGCTTGGCCTATGTACGCGCTCAAGATTGGATAACGAGCATTGTGATAGGCCAGGAAAGTCTTGCTCAGCTCAGGGAAAATTTGAAACTCATGCTCCGGTCTCCGCTTACTCAGGAACAGTGCACGCGCGTACAGGATTGTTTCAAGCATAGTACGCCTGAAAAGCTCCTCAATCCAGCGCTCTGGAGTTAAGTATGTAGAGAAATTCAGGATCAACTGTTACAACTGCAAAAACAGTTTCCAGTTGTTTTGGTTACTGGGGCGCGGCAGACAGGAAAAACAACGCTGCTGCTTCAATGTTTTCCATCGCATACTTATGTCTTATGGACGGTTTTTACTCACGGGTTCACAATCCCTTCCGCTCATGCAGGGAATTAGTGAAAGTTTGGCTGGCAGGGCCGCGTTTTTATCCCTCTATCCTTGCACATGGCAAGAAATGCTTTCCATCCCCGGCCGCGATCATGATGAAATATATGATGCCTCCAGAATGGCAACACAAACTATCCAGGGGTTCTACCCCGAATTTCTTATTAATACCCAATTGGAACCTGCACAATGGCATGCGGCGTATCTGACCTCGTATCTCGAACGCGATGTCAGGAATATGAAGCATATCGGCGATCTTATGCGTTTTCAAACCTTTGTCGAGCTTCTGGCCGCTTGGGAAGGACAATGCCGTTGCCGCAGGCAGGATTCTGTCATTGGCCCGTGAGACAATGCCGGTGACCGATACCATTGCCATGACGCATTGGTCAGAGCGTAATGTTTAGCAGTCTCAATATTCACAGGAGTCACTTATGGAAAAACAAGCAAAAATCTATATCGCGGGCCTCTATGGCATGGTTGGCGCCGCAATTGCCCGCAGTCTGAACAAAAAAGGCTTTAAAAACGTCATTGGCCACTCGTCCCAGGAATTGGACCTGCAAAACCAAGCTGCTGTTGACGCATTTTTTCGCAAAGAACGTCCAGACTATGTGTTCCTTGCCGCGGCCAAAGTCGGCGGCATCTACGCAAACAGCACCTATCCTGCTGAATTCATCTACAACAACCTCCAGATCCAGAACAATATCTTCAATTGCGCGCATATCTACCGGGTAAAAAAGCTGCTTTTCCTGGGAAGCTCGTGTATCTATCCAAAGCACGCTCCCCAGCCCATGAAAGAAGAACACCTTCTCACCAGCCCTCTTGAGCCCACCAACCAATACTATGCCATTGCCAAAATAGCGGGCATCATGATGACCGAGGCATACAACCAGCAATACCATACAAATTTCATTTCCTGCATGCCCACAAACCTGTATGGCCCAAACGACAACTATGATGCCATGAATTCCCATGTTATTCCCGGACAAATCCGGCGTTTTCACGAGGCAAAAGTCGCGGGAAAATCCGAGGTGGTCATCTGGGGCACAGGCAAAGTCCGCCGCGAATTTCTCTATGTCGACGATCTTGCCGATGCCTGCGTGTTCATTATGCACGAATACATTGGCAATCAGACCATCAATATTGGCAGCGGCCAGGAATTTACCATCCGCGAGCTTGCTGAAACCATTAAAAACGTGGTGAAATTCAAAGGCAAAATTGTTTTTGATGCTTCCAAACCCGATGGCACTCCCCGCAAGCTGCTCGACTCAAACAGATTGCATAAACTTGGCTGGAAGCCAAAGTTTTCGCTCAAACAAGGCCTTGCCCTGGCATACAAGGATTTTCTACTTGGCAAGGTGAGAATGTGATAGGTCGTGAAAAATTAAATATGAATTACTCTTTGCTGAAATGTCCGCGAACCACGACAATGATTCTGCCAAGACGCAGTTGTGTTGTCTCTGCTTGTCCTCGATTTGTCTGTTATTATAAATTATATTCTAACTGTGAAGAAGAACAGGTTTTCGTTGTCTTTGCTGAAGGCTTTATCGAGGTGGATTTCTCATGAGTGAAAGAACTGTTCTGGAGCTTGACGATATCGGCAGGAAATCGTATTCCGATATGCTTGCCAACCATCCTTTAAAGGCCGCGTCTCCTCAGATGGTTGAACGTGCCAAAGCAGTTGCCAGGGAGATGGCGGCGTTTCTTTCACGGGACTATGGCGCCAAAAAGGTGTGGCTGTTCGGATCGTTGGCGAATGGCGCCTTTTCAGCCGTCTCTGATTTGGACATAGCATATCAAGGTATTGAGCCCTCGTTTTATTTCCGTGTTTATGCAAGAATTTCCGAAATGTTCCAGCCATTCAATGTTGACCTTGTGGATGTGGATGACTGCAGGCCGGATTTGCTGAGAGAAATTCTTGAAAAAGGAATTATACTATGACAGACCTCAAGGAGCACCTTGCGGGGCGGATTCGACAATACCTTACCGACTTAGTGCAGGTGCAGGAGCGAGTCCTAAAAGTTTGGGACGCCTATGAAAAAACGAAGAACGAGTTCCTGCTCGACAGTGTTGCGCTAAACCTCCAAAATTTTTACTCTGCAGTCGAAAATATGCTCAAAGCCATTGCGGAAAGGATAGACGGACACCTGCCCATAGGCGAAAATTGGCACTCCGAATTATTGGGCCAACTTTCGACTGAAGTTTCAGGCTTGCGACCGGCCGTGATTTCCCATGCAACAAAGGAAGGCTTAAGCGAATACCGGAGTTTCCGCCATATCGTACGGAATATCTATGCGTTCAATATGGATCCGAGAAAGATAAAACCCCTTATTGATAAGCTGCCCACGGCTACACAAGGTTTACAGAAGGAACTTATTGCATTTCTGGCTTTGCTGGGCTCGTAGCATTATGATCAAGACCTGCTTGGTCCTTGTTTTTGACTCCCGCCAGCCTGGATACACCAGTGATTTTTGAATTGAACTCTGAAGGGCTGAACATCAGAGTAACTTCAGAGTTCTTTGGGTTCATATTGGGATCAACCTTAACCTTGGCCTTCTTCTCTTCCTCGACCTCAACCTCAACCTCAACCTTCCCATGACCCAATCTCCCTGCTTCATCATCGCCGAGATGTCCGCGAACCATAACCATGATTATGCCAAAACCAAGCGCGTGGTAAATACATGACTCATGAAATGCTGAAATTGCTCATCTCTGAAGGTGAGGGGTTGCGAGTAGAATTTAAAGAGCGGTATTCCACAAAGATCGATAAGGATATTGTCGCCTTTGCTAATGCGCAAGGCGGGTACCTGCTGCTCGGTGTTGCAGATGACCGGCGCGTGTGCGGTGAGACATTAACGAACGCGATGAAGGCGGAGATTCTTTCGATTGCGCGCAACTGCGATCCCATGATAGACATTGAACGCATTTCACAAGTCGGGAATGTTGTCGTCGTCGAGGTCGCTGAAGGCCATGCGCGTCCGTACGCCTGCTCATCCGGTCATTTTCGCAGAATTGATGGCGCAACGCAAAAAATGAACAGCGCGGAATTGAGGGCGATGTTCAAAGCTACAACAGTGATCTCATTTGAAGATATGGCCTGTAAGCGTTGTGCAACCCAGGATATTTCAAAACAGAAAATAGAGGCGTTTTTTAAACAGACGGGCATATCCCTTAAAAAGTATGATGTAAAAAATGTGATGCGGAGTTTAAATTTCGGTTCGAGTGTAGAAGTGTTTAATGCGGGGGTTTTGCTGTTTGCGAAAACCCCGACACGGATATTGCCGCAATGCCGCATTTCTTTGCTCGCCTTTAAAGGGACCCGCAAAGTTGATATTTATGATCGGGCTGATGTCGAGGATGATTTGCTCGCGCAGTATTCCGGGGCCATGGCGTTTCTTAAAAAGCACTTGAACATCAGGACGGAAATCAGTAATGCGATACGGAATGATAAATATGAGATTCCGATTGATGCATTGCGTGAAGCGATAATAAATGCCATTGTTCATCGTGACTACTCGGTGCGCGGTTCGAATGTCTCCGTTGAAGTCTTTGATGACAGGGTAGTGATTACAAATCCCGGCGAAGTAATGCCCGGTGTTGTCCTGGACGGATCCGCGCATATATCAGCGCGTAGAAATCCGGCGATTGCCGATGCGTTTGGCCGTATAGAACTTGTCGAAAGAGCGGGGACTGGATTAGAGCGAATGATTCGAATGGTCAAAGAAGACGGGCTTCCCCAGCCGGATATTTCAGGTGGAATATATTTTTCCATAACATTTTTCCGCGATCCAGAACGATCACTCAAGCATACCACAGGGGAAGTCACAGGGGAAGTCACAGGGGAAGTCACAGGGGAAGTCAAAAAGTTATTGTTGGCGTGCGGCAAGTCAACAACTCGTAAACAATTACAAGATAGGCTCCTTCTAAAGAGTGAGGAGAATTTCAGAAAATTGTATCTGGTTCCAGCTCTTGAATCAGGCTATATTGAGATGACTATCCCCGGCAAGCCCAATAGCCGTTTGCAGAAATACCGTCTGACTGATAAAGGGCGCAGGCACCTTCAAGCTGTAGAAAGAATTAATGCTTAATCAGAGACTTGATATTTTAACCTCGGCCTTATCTTTGATTTTAGCCTCGGCCTCAACCTTGACCTCGACCTTGACCTTGACCTCGGCCTTCTTCCCCTCGGCCTCAACCTTAACCTCGACCTTAATCTTCCCATGACCCAATCTCCCTGCTTCATCATCGCCGAAATGTCCGTGAACCACAACCATGACTTTGACAAGGCCTTTTTTCAAAGCAGATAAATAATGAAGAACAAGAAAGAGACAAAAATAAAAACGACGGGAACTGGCGCAACAACCATCAAACCCGTAGAACGCGTGGCGAACTTGCGCCAATCTCGCGGTCGTACAAGGGAAGGGGCAGTATTCCCTGTTCCGCTATCCTTGCGCGAGATGCCGCCTGACTATGGCGTTGTGCTTTCCGGGCTGAAGCAGCGGATTGCCGCTGCACAGGCCCGCGCAGCTCTCTCGGTATGCACGGAGCTTATTGCCCTCTACTGGCATGTAGGAGCGACGATCGTGGAACGCCAGATGCGGGCCGGATGGGGTGATGCCGTTGTCGAGCGTCTTTCATATGACCTGCGCCGGGCCTTTCCAGGTCTTGAAGGGTTTTCGCCCCGCAATATCTGGAGGATGCGCGCTTTTTTCCTTGCGTGGTCAGGGGGTATGAAAAAACTGACACAAGCTGTGTCAGAAACCAGAGTCAGGCTTACTGAAAAGAAAGTGCCACAGGCTGTGTCAGAAATTCCGTGGGGTCAGAATATCATGCTCCTGCAGAAACTGGATCGTATCGAGGACAGGCTCTGGTACGCCAAACGGACACGGGAATTTGGTTGGAGCCGTGCCATCCTTCAAGAACAGATTGCAAAAAAGGCGCATATCCGGCAGGGCAAGGCGACAACAAACTTCGCCCGTACGCTGAAAAGGCCGCAGGCTGACCTTGCCCAGCAGGTACTCAAAGACCCATACACCTTCGACTTTCTGACAGTGGGCCGTGCCGCGCATGAGCGGGTCACTGAACGCGACCTGGTGGCTCATGTAAGGGAGTTCCTGCTTGAACTCGGTGTTGGCTTTGCCTTTATCGGCAATCAGGTGAAACTTACGGTGGGCGGTACCGACTACTTCATCGACCTGTTGTTCTACCATGTGCACTTGCGTTGCTATGTTGTTGTGGAATTGAAAGCGGTCATGTTTAAGCCGGAACATGCCGGCAAGATGAACTTTTATCTTTCCGCGGTGGACGACCTGCTTAAACACCCTGACGACCAGCCGAGTATCGGACTTTTGCTTTGCCGTTCGCGTGATAAGGTCCGGGTCGAATATGCGTTGCGGGACATCCGGAAACCCATTGGCGTTGCCGAATGGGAGACGAAAATCACCAAATTTCTGCCTGAAGAAATGAAATCCAGCCTGCCCAGTATTGAGGAAATAGAGGCTGAACTGCAAGAAAATAACCGAGAGGGTGCGGATGCCATGAATACGGATAATAAATGAACCGGCTGATTAAGGCGTTTCAATATGATTTCATCAGAACGCTTTCTCTCGCCTTCTTCTCCTCGGCCTCAACCTCGACCTCGACCTCGACCTCAATCTTCCCATGATCCAATCTCCCTGCTTCATCATCGCCGAAATGTCCGCGAACCACAACCATGCCTTTGCCAAGGCCAAACGCATGGTCAGGATCGCAAAAGAGTGCGGCGCAGATGCCGTGCTTAAGGAAAGGGCTGATAAAACGGATTGGGTTTGATTTAGCATTCCCAATTCCAGAATAGAGAATAAGTATTCCCGTTTACGGAATTAAGAATGTATATTATCTGGAAAGTTTTAAAATAAAGGAACTTTATGAAGCCCCAGGAAATATTTGTTGCCTTGAAACTTCTGGCTTATGGCCGTAAGCCATGGAACTACGAAGAAATCGCCCAAAGTCTTAAGATTAGTCCATCCAACTTGCATAGATCCGTAAAAGCACTGGCCTTCTCCGGCCTTTTTATCGAAGAATACAAATGCCTTAATAACAGCCTGCTTGAGGAATTTCTTCTGCATGGGGTCAAAGTTGTTTTCCCGGTTAAAGCAGGTGGCGTTGTCCGTGGTATGTTGACCGCACATTCGGCGCCCGCTTTCAAAGATTCCTTTAAACCAAACCCTCAAGACGCTTATGTTTGGCCTGATGCTAATTCGGAGAACAAGGGATTCTCCGTTGAACCCTTATACAAAGCAGCCCCCGCAGCCTCTTCTTTAGATGCGGATCTGTATGGGCTTCTGGCTTGCGTGGATGTCTTGAGAATAGGCAAAGCCAGAGAAAGAAATATCGCGGTTGAACTTCTCAAAAAAGCTTTCGCGGACTATGGCAAATTACCTTAAGCCAAATGACCTTGAGGATTATCCTCTCAGTGGTTCCACGAAGGCATGCGGCATACCATCGAAGTTGAGTTGCCCGGAAAAACACGAATTAGGATATTGGAACTTCCGGTTTTTCTAGCGACTAAATTTGAGGCCTTCTTTGATAGGGGCAATGGGGTTTTCTACACTAGCCATGATTTTGAAGATATCGTGAACGTCCTGGCTTATAGGAAATCTTATCAAGAACTTGAGGCCTTTCCGCTTCATCTTAAGAAGGCTTTTAAAAATTGGGCCAATATTGTTACTTCTGAAAAAGGGATACTATCAACCATAAGCTCCCATCTTCCTCCTTACGAATCTATAAAAGTATCAGAAAAGGTTTTGGATGTATTCAAGAAGTTGGCATGACCTGAAATGGGTGATGTTGATTTGGTTAGGCAAGATGAAGCGCTTTGACTTCAACCTTAACCTCGACCTTATTAACCTGACATGACCCTCGACCCGTCCCATGCCCATCTCGAACTCATCCGGCATGCGCCCAGATCACTCGCATTCGATCCTGCCCGCAACTTTGAAACCTGGCAGAATGAACTCAAAGCTAAATTTCTTGAGCTTCTTGGCGATTTTCCTGATAAAATTGACCCGGAACTGCAAATCGAGTGGTGCAAACCCCATTCATCGTTTGAAGAAATCAGGTTTACCTTTTTATCCGAAAAGAATACACGAGTCCCTTGCCACCTGCTTGTTCCCAGCACAGGAAAGAAACCATCGTTTATATGCCCGGATTAAGCCGAGCGCTTGACTCGCGTTGCCCAGAAGATTATCTTAGAAAAGTGAAAGGTATAAAATTTTTCAGGGGGTTTTATGACAAGAAAGTTAACAGTCTCCATTGATGAGCGCGTTTATAAGAGGTTACGAAAGTGCGTCCGAGGACCCCAAATCAGTGAATTTGTCGAATCGGTGATTGCCCCCCATGTTATTCAGCAGGATTTGGACGCAGAGTATAAAAAGATGTCTCAAGATAAACAGCGGGAAACAGAAGCCTTTGAATGGGCCGAAGGGACGCTTGGATGAAAAGAGGTGAAATTTGGTGGGTTGATTTCAATCCTTCAATTGGGGGTGAGATCCAAAAAGTCCGTCCAGCAGTAATTATCAGCAATTCTCACGCGAATAAGTATCTTTAATCGAGTGCAGGTCGTTCCGATTTCGAGCAATATCAGCAGGCTTTTCCCAAGTGAAGCATTTGTTAACGTAGGGAACAGGCAGGGAAAAGCGTTGGCGGATCAAATTACCACCGTAAGCAAGCTACGTTTGAAGGAACGTATCGGAGAAGTTACACTTACGGACATGGCTGGTATTGAAGCTGCTTTAAAGACACATTTGCAGTTATAAAAGAGACGGTCTCATCCTTTTTCCTGACTCGACCTCGGCCTCAACCTCGACCTTATGACTAAACTCCTGACTTGCCCTGAGTACGCCGCAGGCGTATCGAAGGGCTCCTTTCTCCTGTCTCCTGACTCCTGCTTCATCATCGCCGAAATGTCCGCTAACCACAACAGCTTCCATGCAATATTCTTGACTGGCGCTGGCGGGAAAAATTTGTGCAAAATGCTTTAACGAAACGATCTGATGTAATTATTCATGTCCGAAGTGTTTTTTTGCAGGGTATCCTGATTGCAACTGCAAGGGTATGGCCAAAGGTTAATGGTGTACAAGCGAAAACCATTCTTGCCTGCCTGAATGCGCTGGTAAAAAAGTTTAAAAGGAAAAGCAAGGCGGATTTATGTCTTGCCTATGTCCGCGCTCAGGCATGGATAACTAGCGCTGTAGTAGGGCAGGAGACTGTTGGGCAGCTGAAAGAAAATATTAAGCTTTTTCTGCGTTCCGCGCTCACGGTGAAGCAATGTGCTGCTGCAGATAGTTATTTTAAAAGCAATATTCCGGTTGAACTGCTGGATCCTTCGAAATGGGGGAAAAGTGGCTAAAATAGTTGCAATGAATGAAATTCTTTCTAGAAGGAATAGCCTGATACGCGGCCGGAGACGGCGTGCCATGCAGACTGTTAAAAAGCTGGCCTCTGTATTGCGAAAAAAATATGGCGCTACAAAAATTGTGCTGATCGGCTCATGTGCGAATCCGGAAAGGTTCGGTTTTCAATCAGACATTGACCTGGCGGTAGAAAATATACCGCCGGACAGCTTCTTCTGCGCTGCCGGCGAAATGTTGCTTACCGCCGGTGAGTTTAATGTCGACCTCATTCCAATAGAAGAAGCGAATGAGCGTATGCTTCAAACTGTCAAGAATGGAGAGGTTGTCTATGAAAAAAGATGAGGCCTTGCTGGCGCGTATTTCTGCTGAGATTGCGGCAGAACTGGGGAATGTCCGTAAAGTTAAAAAAGAGTTTTCTGATTTCCGGAAAAAATATCCCATTTCTGACCGCCATTTAATAAGGGCACAGGCATCTTATTTGGAGGATTTCTATAATGCCTGCGAAAAAATCTTCAGGTTTGTGGCGGAAGAGCTCAATGGCGGCGTACCAAAAGGTGAAAACTGGCATAAAACTCTTCTATACGACATGTCTCTTCAGATCGGAAAGCGACCGGCTCTTCTCTCCTCACGGATGTATGAAGAACTAAGAAACTATCTGGGTTTCAGGCATATCGTGCGGCATATCTACGGTTTTAGTCTTGATCCGGGAAGGGTGGAAAAGCTCAGCGATTTATTTCCTGCCATTGCCAATAGATTCTGCCGGGAGATGGAGGAGTTTATCCATGGATCGTTGCGTAATTGATTAACTATGACTCGCAACCTCGACCATTTTCTATTTCTTAACTATAACATTTAATACTTACTTTCAGCCTACTATGAAAAAATACATAACGACATTTATTTTCGACCTCTTTTCCCTAAAGGGTATAGTCGCACTGATCCCTGGTGCCGTTGGTCACTTCGGTTCGGCCTTTTTCTTCTCCTTTTCAGCATTAGTTTTGGCCTTCTTCTCCTTGGTCTCGACCTCGACCTTAACCTCAACCTCACCATCCCATCATGCCTAAACTCCTGACTTGCCCTGAGTACGCCGCAGGCGTATCGAAGGGCTCCTTTCTCCTGTCTCCTGACTCCTGTTTCATCATCGCCGAAATGTCCGCGAACCACAATCACGACTTACCATGACAATTGAAAATATTATATAAAATGGAGGAAAAATGAAAAGGTACTCGTTTACGGCCATTATCGAACAGGAGGGGGACTTGTTTGTCGCACTGTGCCCCGAACTGGATGTTGCAAGCCAGGGAAAAACGATTGAGCAGGCAAAGGCCAATCTAAACGAAGCTGTTGAGTTATTTCTTGAAACCGCCTCAAAAGCCGAACTCCGGTCAAGGCTTCATAAGGATATCTTTGTTTCCCAGATGGAGGTTGCTGTTGGGTAAACTTAAAAGGCTTTCAGGGAAAGATGTTTGCAGGATACTTGAGAAAAATGGTTTTGTTAACGTACGCCAACGAGGTAGTCATATTGCCATGCAAAAGAGGCTTCCGGGTACTACCATCACTGTCCCGGTGCCGAATCATTCTGAAATTAAAATTGGGACCTTAATGTCCATCTTGCGGCAATCGGGATTACCCAGGACTGATTTTGAAATATAGTTGGAAATATCACATCATGCCTAAACTCCTGACTTGCCCTGAGTACGCCGCAGGCGTATCGAAGGGCTCCTGACTCCTGTATTTAACCAATGAACATGACCCTCGACCCATCCCATGCCCATCTCGAACTCATCCGTCGTGCGCCCAGATCACTCGCATTCGATCCTGCCCGGAACTTTGAAACCTGGCAGAATGAACTTAAAACAAAATTTCTCGAACTTCTTGGCGATTTTCCTGATAAAATTAGCCCGGAACTGCAGTCCGGCAGAACAACCATTCATGCCATCACGCGACCATGACAGCATTACTTTTAGGCCGTACAATGATCGGAGAGCGTATCTGGGATGTTATGCGAACAATTGGTGGAAGGAAGGGGAGGGCATCACTTTTATCCTGCAATAGCATGGCTGTATTTAATAGACTTTTTCTTTAACGTGAAACCAACAGCACGGATGTCAACCAGAGCAACAACCAACACACCTATCGAACGCTTGACAGGTCCGCGCCAATCTCGCGGCCGAACCAGGGACAACGCCATATTCCCCATTGCCCCTCCAAAGACCGGACTTCCAGCAAACTATGCAAAAGTACTGGGCCGCATCAAAGATCGTATCAGCAAGGAACGAGTCCGTACCGTGCTGGCCGCCAATGCCTCCATGGTTGCCCTTTACTGGGACATAGGACGTGAAATTCTTACCCGACAGGACAAGGAAGGATGGGGAGCCAGGATCATTGACCGGTTATCAGCGGATTTGCGAACGGCATTTCCGGACATGAAGGGTTTTTCACCTCGTAACCTGAAATACATGCGGGCCTTTGCGGCCGCATGGCCGGATTCTGTAATTGTGCAAGGGCCGCTTGCACAAATTACATGGTATCATAATATTGCCCTATTAGAAAAGCTGAATTTTGAGAAAGACCGCCTCTGGTATGCTCAGCAGACTTCCCTGCACGGCTGGTCACAGTCCGTTCTTTGCCTTCAGATTGACCGCCAAGCTTACGCCCGACAAAACAAGGCCATCACTAATTTCCCAAAGGCCCTTCCGCCGCTGGAATCCGATATGGCAGCCCAGGTCTTCAAAGATCCCTATCTTTTCGATTTCCTCGGGACCGCTGATCCCCGGAAAGAGGAAGAGGTAGAACAGGCTCTTGTGGATCACGTGCAGCGTTTCCTGCTGGAATTAGGGACTGGCTTTGCCTTTGTGGGCCGCCAAGTGCACCTTGAGATTGGAAACAAGGATTTATACATCGACCTTCTGTTTTATCATCTCAACCTTCGCTGCTATGTGGTTGTTTAAAAGTCGGCAAACTTACCCATCAGGATCTTGGTCAAATACAGTTTTATGTAAACTATTTCGACAGGGAAAGGCTTACGCCTGGTGATAATCATACGATAGGCCTTATATTGTGTACCGATAAAAATGACGCGGTGGTCAAATATACCCTTGGTATGGATGAGCGGAAAAAAATATTCGCCAGCAGTTACAGACTGCTTCTGCCAACGGAGGCGGAATTGAAAGCTGAAATTGAGCGGGAAGTGAAGGGTTTTAACGGTATCGGATGGCAAGTGGCCCTCCCAGCAATAAAAAAGCGAGGCAAGAAGTGAAATTGAACCCCTCCAAAAACAAACGTGTTTTAGACCTCTTTTCCATCAAGGGCAAAGCCGCCCTGATTGCTGGAACTGCCGGTCACCTCTGTTCAGTCTTCTCGACCTTGGTCTTAGTCTTTTTGACCTTGCCCTTGTCTTCAGTCTCAACCTCGACCTCGACCTTCTTCCCCTCGGCCTCAACCTCAACCTTGGCCTTCTCTTCCTCGGCCTCGACCTTAGCCTTAGCCTTAAGCAAATGAAACCAGTCCTTCTCAACCACCGTCTCCTGGGCCCCGGCCATCCCTGCTTCATCATCGCCGAGATGTCCGCGAACCACAACCATGATTTTGCCAAGGCAAAACGCATGGTCCGGATCGCCAAAGAGTGCGGCGCAGACGCCATCAAGCTGCAGACCTATACGGCAGATACCATGACCATTGATTGCGACAACAGGTATTTCCGGATAAACAAAGGCTTATGGAAAGGAGAGACCCTTTACAGTCTCTACAAAAAGGCCGCAATGCCCTGGGAATGGCAGCCAAAACTGAAGGCCTATGCAAAAAAATTGGATCAATACCCAGCATTCGTTACAATATACTGGCAGAATATTCTATATTTACCAGTAGGTTGAGTGAAGGTGAGATATGAAATATACCCAGTATTTTAATTACACACGAATACGGCCAGACCGAACCGGCATAAAAGATGAATGGATACAACGCGCGATAAGTGAGCCTATTCGAACGGAAATACAATCTGACAATAGAATACGAAGGTGGGTAAGAATAAAAGAGGAAAATAAATATTTGCGCGTTATCTTGTTGCCTGACGGCGAGACTGTCCATAATGCTTTCTTTGATCGGGATTTTAAGGAGGGAAAATGAAAATTAAATATTTCAACGACACGGATACGGCTCTGGTGGAATTTACGGACAATCTGGTGATAGAAACAAAAGTTATTTCAGAGAATTTGTATGTTGATCTCGACGTAAGCGGCAATCCGGTGAACATGACCATTGAGCACGCAAGGGAGAACGCTCATCTGCCGGACATTACCTACCAGCAATTCGAGAAGGCTGTTGTGTAATGCTCCGTGACGCGTGATTATTTTCAAGCCGTTGGATCGGTTTGGGGTGGGTGCGGCAACCTTGAGAAATGATCGTTCATAGTCTTTTTCTTGACCTCAACCTTGGCTTTATGTCTAAACTACTGACTCGCCCTGAGTACGCCGCAGGCGTATCGAAGGGCTCCTGACTCCTGTTTCATCATCGCCGAAATGTCCGCGAACCACAACCATGACTTTGCCAAGGCAAAACGCATGGTCAGGATCGCAAAGGAGTGCGGCGCGGATGCCATTTAATGGTGATATTTAGCGCTTTTATTAATAATTTAAATTATGTTTTTGTGTAGTGATAAATTGCAAGCGAGGTTAAAATGAAGATCAAAGAAAATCTGATTATGGAAATTGAGAACATGCCAGCCAATAAAGTCGTTTTGGTAGGCGAATTCGTGAATATGCTTTCCCAGTCATTCTCTCTTCCAAAGAAAATGAACATGCAGAGGGTGGCCCGCATACGAAAAATGCTTGCGGGATGCAAAACACCTTTAAGCCAGGACCTGGATGCCGTACGCGCAGACCGGATATGAAATACTTTATCGACAGCAGGTGAAAAATTAATGAAAAAGTTCGGGAAGAGCGCGGGGCTGCGCACCTTAGATGCTTTGCAGATCGCATCTTTTGCCTTGTTTTCTGAAAGAGACTGGATAATGGTTGCGTCCGATATGGCGATATGCTCTGTTGTTAAAAAACTTGGTTTCAAAACAAACTGCCCATTATAAAAAAGCTTTAATATCTGTTTTTTACTTGCTCCTTTTTCTCAGCTATCACATGATGCATAACCGACTTGCTTCTTTCTCATCGGCCTTAACCTCAACCTTGACCTTCTTCTCCTCAACCTCGGCCTCGACCTTGACCTGACATGACCCACGACCCATCCCATGCCCATCTCGAACTCATCCGTCATGCGCCCAGGTCTTTCGCATTCGATCCTGCCCGGAACTTTGAATCCTGGCAGAATGAACTTAAAACAAAATTTCTCGAACTTCTTGGCGATTTTCCCGATAAAATTGACCCGGAACTGCAAATCGAGTGGCGCAAACCCCATTCAGCGTTTGAGGAAATCAGGTTTACCTTCTTATCCGAAAAGAATACAAGAGTCCCTTGCCACCTGCTTGTTCCCAGCACAGGAAAGAAACCTTTTCCCGTGGTTGTCTGCCTTCAAGGGCACAACCCTGGAATGCGCATATCTTTAGGCCGCTCATCCTCAATAAAGGACTGGATCAAGATCAAATATGGCGGCAGGGATTATGCCATTCAGGCTGTTAAGCAGGGATATGCGGCGCTGGCGCTTGAACAGCGGTGCTTTGGCGAACGAAAGGATCAGCGGCCGCCTGAATTCCGGCAGAACAACCATTCGTGCCATCACGCGACCATGACAGCATTACTTTTAGGCCGTACAATGATCGGAGAGCGTATCTGGGATGTTATGCGGGCAATTGATGTATTGGCCAGCTTTCCGGAACTGGATGCTGCAAAAATTGCATGTATCGGCCATTCTGCAGGTGGAACAATTGCATATTATGCTGCTTGTTTAGATGCCCGGATTAAGCTCGTTATGGCTTCTGGCGCAATCTGTACATATGAAAGCTCGATTGGCACCCGGGACCATTGCATGGATAATTATATCCCCGGCGTTCTAAAGTGGTTTGATATGGCCGATCTGGCCGGGCTTATTGCGCCAAGGCCCCTGGTTGTTGTGGCGGGTGTCGAAGATAAGATATTTCCAGTGAATGGCGTTCGCGCGGCCTTTTCGAGGATAAAGGAGATATACGCTCATTCTGATGATTCTGGCCAGTGTCAATTGGTGGAAGGAAGGGGAGGGCATCACTTTTATCCTGAAATTACATGGCCTGTATTTAACGGGTTCTTTTTTAATTAGTTTGATGGGGAGTGGACCGCATGCTGACAAATAGTGACATAATGCAGTTGATCGCCAAAGGCGAGTCCCAGTCAGCTGAGTTTAAGCTTTCAATGGCGCCTGATGTCATTGAAACTTTGTGCGCTTTTGCCAATACAAACGGCGGTTCTGTTTTGCTTGGCGTTTCCGATAATGGCGCTGTCAAAGGAGTGGTTTGCGGCAAGGAAACCGTTCAGCAATGGATAAATCAAATAAAAAACACGACAATGCCTTCCATTGTTCCAGATACTGAAGAAGTCGATTTTGACGGGAAAACCGTTGTGGCTTTCACTGTGCAGGAATATCCAATCAAGCCGGTTGCATGCAAGGGGCGCTATTATAAGCGCGCTAAAAACGCCAACGTTCAGATGTCCGTTACGGAAGTTGTCAATTCGCATCTAAAGGCATGCAATACGAGTTGGGATTGCTATCCGGATCAGCAGCATCAGCTGGACAGCATCTCGCTCGAAAAAGTCGCCCGTTTCGTGGCACGGGCAAACCAGGAAAGGGAAAACCCTATTATTGACCCGCCCTTGGGTGTTCTGTATAAATACGAGTTGTTTCGAGACGACCGGATTACCTACGCGGCTTTCCTTTTGTTCATGGAGTGTGAAAGCTCCCTCTCAACAATTGAGCTTGGAAGGTTCCAGACAGAGACCATTATCAAGGATGGCGCCCGCTTTAAGACTGATTTGTTTGCCGAAGTGGACGGGGTCCTTGCCTTCATCAAAAAACATATCAATAAAAATATTGTTATCACCGGAGATCCACAGCACCATGAGGTTTGGGAATACCCCATTGAAGCTCTTCGGGAAATTATCATAAATGCCATTATCCACAGGGACTATTCTCTCAGTTCGGATACGGTCATCAAGGTTTTTGATGATAGAATTGAGTTCTATAATCCCGGAAAACTGCCCGTGGGTTTGTCTGTCGAAAAGCTTGTTTCCGGGGAATATGTCTCCACTCCCCGAAATAAAAAGATTGCGGAAATATTCAAGGAGGCTGGCCTTATTGAAAAGTACGGGGCCGGCATCAGGCGCATATTTCGCGCTTTTAACGAAATGGGCGCCCGGCGGCCTGAAATTGTTGAGATTGGAGAAGGGTTCCGGATTACAGTTTTTGCTACCCCCCAAGCTACCCCCCCAATCACCCCCCCAATCACCCCCCCAATCACCCCCCCAATTGGCGACGATACAACAAGTAGAAAAAACTTGAGTGAGCGGATACTACAGCTGATTACATTGGAACCAAATCTATTGAGCAGTGATATTGCACAACGATTTGATTTAAAACGTGATACGGTGAAAGAATATTTGGAAAAGTTGAAAAGGGAAAATTTTATTCGATGGATTGGAAATACTCGAAAAGGACATTGGGAGATTCTGAAATGAAAAAATATAATGTGCTTTCAGTTTTAACCCCGACCTTGACCTTCTTCTCTTCCTTGGCCTCAACCTCAACCTCAACCTTCCCATGACCCAATCTCCCTGTTTCATCATCGCCGAGATGTCCGCGAACCACAACCATGACTTTGCCAAGGCCAAACGCATGGTCAGGATCGCCAAAGAGTGCGGTGCCGATGCCATCAAGCTGCAGACCTACACGGCAGATACCATGACCATTGATTGCGACAACAGGTATTTCCGGATAAACAAAGGCTTGTGGAAAGGGGAGACCCTTTACAGTCTCTACAAGAAGGCCGCAATGCCGTGGGAATGGCAGCCAAAACTCAAAGCCTATGCTGATAAAATCGGTATTACCCTGTTCTCAACGGCCTTTGACAAGACTTCGGTCGATTTTTTGGAAAAAATGAAAGTCCCAGTGCATAAAATCGCCTCGTTTGAACTTGTAGATATTCCACTCATCCGTTATATGGCATCGAAAAAGAAGCCCATTATAATGTCCACGGGCATGGCTTCTCTGGATGAAATCAGGCTGGCGGTTTCAACTGCGCGAAAAGCAGGGTGCAAACAGCTCGCGTTGCTGAAATGCACCAGCGCCTACCCTGCGCCCCTGGATGAAATAAACCTTGCTGCCATGCAGACCCTGGCCAATGAATTTAAAGTCCCGGTTGGCTTGTCTGATCATTCCATGGAGCCGCTGGTGCCGGTAACTGCTGTAGCAATGGGGGCGTGTATAATCGAGAAGCATTTTACTGAATCGCGCAAAGATGGCGGTCCAGACGCTGCTTTTTCGCTGGAGCCGGATGAACTTGTATTGATGGTTAAATCCATAAGAAAATTGGAAAAAATCAAGGGATTAGATACCATTAAAACAGGTAAACACGAGGCGCAAAATTTAAATTTCAGGAAATCACTGTTTGTTACAGCGGAAATGAAGAAAGGCGAACGCTTTTCTCACGAAAATGTCCGTTCGATCCGGCCGGGTCATGGCCTGCTGCCAAGGTTTATGACTGACGTAATAGGGAAGAAGGCCAGCATGAACATTCCGCGTGGTACGCCGCTTTTAAAGGGCCATATGGCATAGATATGGAATTAAGAAACGCACGGCCTGAAGACATGATGGTTCTTTTCAGGTGGGCAAATGACCCTGATGTTCGGAAAAATTCATTTTCCACTAAAGAAATCGGGCTGGCTGAACACAAGAACTGGTTTGCAGGCAAACTTGCCTCTTTTGATTCAAGAATATTGATCGGCTGGCAGGACAACGATCCTGTTGGCGTTGTCCGATTTGAACGATCAGGGAAACAGGCTGTGGTTGGCATCAATCTGGACAAGCAATGGAGAGGCAAAGGGTTGGGAGGAAAATTGCTCGAAATGGGGATTGTGGACGTAAAAACTGAAAAATTCGTGGATAAAATAACAGCATATATAAAATCTTTCAACGATGCGTCTGTTAAAATGTTTCTCAAGGCTGGTTTCAAGGAAATTGAAAACACTGAACTTTCGCAGTACCAGGATTCCAGGAAATTCGTTCTAGAATGAACGTACATATTTTTATTCAAGCACGTTTCTCTTCCACAAGGCTTCCGGGCAAGGTGCTTCTGCCTGTTGATAGATTGCCCGTTGTTGCGTTATGCGCCAGACGCGCTGCCAACACAGGCCTGGATGTGACTGTACTGACTTCAACAGATAAAACAGATGATGTTGTTGAAGCGGTATTGTCACGATACGATATCCCATGTTTCCGTGGGCCACTGAATAATGTTTTTAAACGATTTCTCTTGGCTTCTGCGCAATTCCCCGATGCTGATATAATAGTCAGGCTTACGGCTGATAACCTGCTTCCGGATGGTTCTTTTATTCAGGAACTTGTGGACCAGTTGCGGAAAGAAAGACTGAATTATCTTGGCACATCATCGCCCGAAGATAGCCTGCCCTATGGCCTCAGCGCCGAAGCCTTCACTATGGCATCCCTGCGATCCATGGAAAAATATGCCAATGATCCGGCAGTCTTGGAACACGTCACCCCAAAGTTACGCGCTGATAATTCAGGCAAATTATTCAAGCCTCAGGTTCTCAGACAGAAGAATGCCCCCTTAACAAGGGGGGGCAGGAGGGGATCAATTTCAGCCATTTGAGATGTACAATCGACACGAAAGCCGATTATAACCGCATCCAAAGGCTTTTTAAGGGGTGTAGAAACCCGGAAAAGGTCTCATGGCTGGATCTCCAAAAATTGGCCAAGCTGCCTGGAGAGCCGCTATTCAGGGTGCCCTTCTCAGTCAAAAAAGGGGTAGTACACAGCAGCATGACTTTGGGCACTGTTCAGCTTGGATTGGCTTATGGAGTCGCAAATAAAAAAGGCATGCCGTTGGAGAAACAAGCTGCCAAAATTATCCATGAAGCAATAAAACATGGCGTCGTAACAATAGATACGGCAATGGCTTATGGTGAGGCTGAAAAGCGAATTGGAAAAGCGCTTGAAGGAGGGTTGGCCTCGCAGGTCAGGGTGATCACCAAGCTCGCACCAAATTGCACAACCGCCGCTGATGTTGAAGCAAGTATTCATGCGTCATGCAGGAACCTGGTACAAAAAAAACTGCACACGGTTCTTCTCCATCGCTGGGGCATGCATAAATATTCAAAAGCCTGGGAACCGCTTGTAGATTTCATGAAGGCTGGTGTTGTGCAGAATATCGGCGTCTCAGTACAAAACCCCGAAGAACTTATGGAAGCCCTGCAGGAAAAAGTCGTTTCACATATACAGCTACCCTTTAATATCCTTGATTGGCGCTGGCGAGAGCCGAATGTTCAGAAAGCCATACAAACAAGGCCGGATGTCATTATTCATGTCCGCAGTGTTCTATTGCAGGGGTTGCTTATCTCTCCTGCAAGGATATGGCCGGTAATACATGGTTTTAATAACAGGGCAACTATAAAAATGCTGGATAAATTTGCCAAGTCGTTTAAACGGAAAAATATAACAGATCTATGTATTGCATATGTCCGCGCCCAGTCATGGATAACCAGCCTTGTGATTGGCCTGGAAACCATTGCACAGCTTAAAGAAAACATGGAACTGTTTTTAAAACCAAAGCTTACGCCGGAACAATGTGAAATTATTCACAAAGGTTTTGATCAAAATATTCCCATTGAATTGCTTGATCCATCACAATGGGCGAATCGGGAAAAATGACAAAAAATCTATATCGCCGGATAGTTAAAATACTTGATGCCGCAAAGGTCAATGCTGTCCGGTCAGTCAATTCAACGCAAGTGGTCGCTAACTGGCTCATAGGCAGGGAGATCGTCGAGGAGGAACAAGAAGGGCGTTTCAGGGCTGAATACGGCAAGCGTTCGATGGAAGAGCTTGCGGAAAGGCTCTCGGCCGGATATGGCCATGGTTATTCCCTGCAGAATCTCTTCTACATGCGTCAGTTTTATGCTGAATATCCGGCGCTTTTAAAAGGACCAAGGATTTTCCACGCATCGCGTGGGAAATCCATTCCGGACAGCCGTAACATGGAATTCCCGATTTTCCACGCACTGCGTGGAAAATCGTGGGTGCCTGGAAGTTTGAATCCAAATCTATCCTGGACGCATTATCGAACATTGCTCAGAGTGAAGAAAGAGGATGCCCGCGCTTTTTACGAAATTGAGGCTGTTAAAAACAATTGGTTCGCCCGTGAACTGGAAAGGCAGATAAACAGCCTTTTCTTTGAACGGCTCGCCTTAAGCAGGGATAAGAAAGGGTTGCGGGGTCTTGCGGCAAAAGGCCATGAAATCAAAAATCCCTCAGATGCGATCAAGGACCCTGTCGTGCTCGAGTTTCTTGGCATTCCGGAAAGTCCAAAACTTGTTGAAACGACCCTTGAAGAGGCGCTGATCAATAATCTCCAGACATTTCTGTTGGAAATGGGAAAAGGTTTTGCGTTTGTGGCACGCCAGGACCGCATAACCCTTGACGGCGACCATTTCTATGTTGACCTTGTTTTTTACCATACGATGTTAAAACGATATGTATTGATCGATTTAAAGGTCGGCAAGCTGACCCATCAGGATCTTGGCCAGCTTCAACTCTATGTAAACTATTTCGACAGGGAAAGGCTTGCTCCCGGTGATAATAATACGATAGGGTTGATATTATGTACCGACAAAAATGATGCGGTAGTTAAATATACGCTTGGCACAGATGACCGGGAAAAAATATTTGCCAGCCGGTATAGACTGCTGCTGCCGACCGAAGCGGAATTGAAAGCTGAAATTAAGAGAGAGATGATGGATTTTAGCGGGACTGGGCAGCCAGTGGCTCACCCAGCAATAAAAAAGCGAGGCAAAAAGTGAAAATTCAATCATTACAAAACAGGCATATCTCCGAACTTTTTTCACTCCAAGGCAGAGTCGCCCTTATCACCGGCGCGGCCGGCCACCTGGGTTCAGCCATGACAGAGGGGCTCTGTGAAGCTGGCGCACGAGTCCTTATCAATGGAAGGGATGGCAAAACCCTGCAAGCACTTAATGATCAATTATCGGGCAGAGGGTATGATATTCATTCAATCAGGGCGGATATCACGACTGTTGCCGGTAGAAAGATTATCGTTAATGCTGTAAAACAAATCGGCAAACTGCACATTTTGGTGAATAACGCATACAACCCTTCAACAGGGACCATGGAAACGTCTCTGGAAAAAGATTTCACCCATGCGTATGACATAGCTGTTGTGGCAGCTTTTAGCCTTATGAAAGGCTTAAAGAAGTATTTATGCCTGGGAACGCAGGGATCCAAATCTTTCTCTTCCGTAATAAATATTTGTTCCATGTATGGAACGGTCAGTCCGGACCTTGGTATCTATGCAGGTAAGGGACATGAGAATCCGCCGTATTACGGCGCAGCAAAGGCCGCATTACTGCAACTGACCCGCTACGTAGCCTGCGAATGGGGCAGCCAGGGCATCCGTGTCAATGCCATATCCCCAGGGCCGTTTCCCAAAGCACAGATAAAGGTTTCTTTTCCTGAGTTGCTTAAAAACTTCAAAAAGAAGAACCCTTTGGGGCGCATAGGCGATCCCGTTGAACTGAAGGGGGCGCTGGTATTTCTGGCTTCAGAAGCTTCTTCGTATGTTACAGGAGCGAATATACCGGTTGATGGCGGGTGGACTGCGTGGTGATAATCAATTTATCACCTCGTAAGGGAGCAAAAATAGTATTTACTCGCCCAAAGCCACCGAAAGTATTATTTTAAGATAGTAATGACTAATAATAACAATGGTCACCATATAAGTGATTTTACAAGGGATTTGGTTGCTTCTGGTAAATATCATTTCACGACCAAAGATGCTTGCATAGGCTTGGGTTCTTCCGTGCATGCCGTTCGCGCAGCATTGAGTAGGATTGCCAGGCGTGGTGATATTACCAGTCCATTTAGAGGTTTCTATGTGATTGTGCCGCCGGAGTACCGCAGCACGGGCTGTCTTCCAGCACCGCAATTCATCCCTCAACTAGCCGCCCATATCGGAATAAATTATTATGTCGCTCTTTTGAGCGCGGCTGAGTATCATGGAGCAGCGCATCAACGACCACAGGTATTTCAAGTTATGGTTGAGAAAAATCGGAAACGAATCGAATGTGGCAGTGTTAAAATTGCGTTTATCGCACGGAAAAGAATGTCCAATGTGGCTACCATGGACATTAACACACCTCGAGGATTTCTGTGCGTGTCTACATCAGAAGCAACAGCACTGGACTGCATTGGTTACCCAGGCCACTGCGGTGGATTGAGTAATGTGGCAGGAATAATAGCGGAACTTGCGGAATCAATGAAGTCGGATAAACTGGTAACCGCAGCCAAGGCATGCCCTATCAGTTGGGTGCAGCGTCTTGGGTATATTTTAGAATTGGTGGGAGCGGAGGACCTTAAAAAGGTATTGGCCAGTTATGTTGCCAAACATGCAAAAGCGCCTGCGTTGTTGGACCCATATTTGCGGCATACCCCTACGACCTATCTGCGCACCTGGAAGCTCTTGCTGAACAAAAAAGTGCAATTTGAGAAATGATACCAAAAGACTATATAACCGAATGGCGCAGGACAGCCCCTTGGACGCATGATGCACAGGTGGAGCAAGACCTTGTTATCAGCAGAGCATTGGGTGAGATGTTTGGGAACTCGATAATACGGGAACATTTGGTCTTCCGGGGCGGGACAGCATTATATAAGCTTTACAGTCCCCGTCAGGTGCGCTATTCGGAAGATATTGATCTTGTGCAGGCAAAACCCGGGGCCATTGGGAAGATTGTGGATGAATTGCGCTCACTATTAGACCCATGGCTCGGTCAGCCAAGACGTGTATTTGTTGAAGATAGTGTTAAGCTTGTTTACCGTTTTCAGTCCGAGGACATTCCGTCAATACCGCTTCGGCTGAAAATTGAAATTAACACCCGGGAACATGGGTCGCTCTATGGAACTGCGACCCGGCCATTGAACATTGTATCACGGTATTATTCTGTAAAAACTGAAATACCGACATATCAGTTGGAAGAGTTGCTGGGCACCAAGATGCGGGCGCTCTATCAGAGGAAAAAAGGCAGGGATTTGTTTGATATGTGGTATTTTTTTAAAAACACTGATGCTGAAAGCAGGAAGATAGTAGAATGTTTCCAGTGGTATACAGCCAGGGAGGGGAAAACACCCTCACGGGCAAATTTCGAATCCAATCTTCACGATAAATCAAAGGACCATTCATTTGGGAGAGAGGTAGAACCATTTTTAGCCCAGGGTGTTATGTGGGATCCTCATGGCGCTATGAGAACGATCCATGATAAACTTGTATCAAAACTTACTGGTGAACCGTGGAAAGGGAATGCCCGCTTAGAAAAAAAATCCAAAGAGAAAATTTACCATGGATCAGCCAATAATAATCAATAAAATTCATGACCTTAATAATTCAAGAAATCTTTATGCCGAGAATAATTTCGACCTCGACCTCAACCTTAGCCTCGGCCTTCTTTTTTGTGACAGATATGAATATTCCGGTTGATGGCGGATGGACCGCCTGGTAGAATGAAAATGAAAATCGTCTGCACTATTGAAGCACGAATGCAATCCACGCGCCTTCCTGGAAAGGTGTTGTTGCCTATTTTAGGCAAACCCATGCTTGAACGGCTGGTAGAGCGGATCAGACAGGCAAAGGAAATTGACGAAGTTGTTATTGCCACGACAGTGCATCCTTCATGCGATCCAATCGCCCAGCTAGCCGAAGGTATCGCTGTAAAATGCTTTCGCGGGAGTGAAGAAGATGTCCTGGACCGTGTGCTGCGGGCTGCCCAATCTGTTAATGCGGATCTTATTGTTGAACTCACCGGCGATAATCCGCTTGTTGATCCCAGGGTAATTTCAAAGGTCGTGCAAGCTTTTATGGCCGGGGATACAGATTACTGCACAAACCATCTGAAAAGAACTTATCCGATTGGCATGGATGTTCAGGTTTTTCCGGTAAAGGTCCTTGAGCAGGTGGCCTCACTCACGCGCGACCCGCGAGACCATGAACATGTGTCTGTATTTATTTATGAACATCCGGAAATATTTAAAATCAGGGATGTGGAAAGCGGGATTACAGAAGATGTGCACTCAATGCGCCTGACAGTGGACACTGACGCTGATTTCAGGCTGATTTGTGCGGTTTTTGAACGATTATATCCAAAGAACCCTGGTTTTGGGCTTGATGATATTCTTGCTTTGCGAAAGGCAGAGCCTGGCCTTTTTGCCGTAAATACCCATATTCAACAGAAAAAAACATGAATCACCCCGACATATTAACCGGCCGACTGCGGCTTGAACCGTTTGCTGAAAAGTATCTGACATTAAAGTATGTTGGATGGCTGAATGATCCGGCAGTTGTAAAATACAGCGAACAGAGGCATAAAGCCCATACAATCGAGACCTGTCGTTCATATTGGGAAGCCATGCAGAAGGGCGGCCACTTTTTTTGGGCTGTTGTAGAACCTTCCGAAGGCCACATTGGCAATATTTCAGCGTATATTGATTCGAAAAATAATACTGCGGACATCGCAATCATGATTGGTGAGACCGGCTTGCAGGGCAAGGGCTTTGGCCTGGAAACTTGGAAAGCTGTCATGAAGTTTTTATTCAAAAACACTGATATAAGGAAGATAACCGCAGGGACAATGTCTGCCAATGAACCAATGCTGCGAATTATGCGAAAGGCGGACATGGTGCCTGATGGAGTGCGCAAAGGTCAGTATCTTTTAGAAGGCCAGGAAGTAGATATTGTCTATTTCGCGGCATTTCGACAACCATGAACCTTTTTAAGGCCATTGTAATTGGATGCGGCAGAATAGGCGCCGGGGCTGCTGGTGGCAGCATGCAGTCGCATGCCGAAGCTTATTCCAAACATCCCGGTATCACACTTTCCGGCCTCTGCGATGCAGATCCTGGCAGGCTCTTGGAAGCTGCTGGCCGTTTCAAAGTCAAGAGTGATAGTGATTATATCAGGCTCTGCACAGAAATAAAGCCGGATATAGTGAGTATTTGCACCCCGGATAATACCCATGATGAAATTGCCTGTTCTCTTCTTGAATCTGTATCACCCAGGCTTATTTTTATGGAAAAACCTGTTGCCCTGACCGCGGATGCCGGAGCAAAGATGCTTGCCCTTGCCCAGAGCAAAAAATGTCTGATCGCCGTGAATTATACAAGGCGATATTCTGAAGCGTTTCAGAAGGTTCGCGACAATATTTCTGCGGGCCTTTACGGCAACCCCCTTCAGGCCACAATGACCTATGGAAAAGGGCTTTTCCATAATGGAACGCATGCAATTGACCTTCTCCGGTACTGGTTCGGCGATTTTTCCAGTGAAAAACCTTTTGAGAAAATTTGGGGCCCTGCTGCTGATGCAAGTTATTCCTGTGTTTTAACGTTCCAAACGGGTTTTAAGGCAGTACTCCGGGCCTTTGATGAAAGAGTAAGCACTGTATTTGAGGGCGATTATATTTTTGAAAAGGGGAGGGTTGGTTTTACAAACGGCGGCGCACTATGGCATTTTTACGATAATACCGAGAGCCCTTATTTCCGTGACTACCGGAATTATATTGAAAAAAATACACAAGCCACTTGCTTTGCACAGCCGTTTGAAAATTGTCTGTACCGGGCTATTGATAATATTGTTGCAGCACTGAATACCAGTGCACCGCTTTTATGCGATGGGCAGGATGGTTTAATGGCTATTAGAATTGCAGAAAGAATCAGAAACGATTATGAAGCGCATAGCAGTTGTTGCAGGTGATGCCGGCGGAGCAGCGGCTTTGGTTCCCGTCATAACGGAATTATTGAAAACCAATGAACTTACCGTGGCATTGAAACCCTATGGCCTTGCCGAATCCATTTGGTCTGATGCCGGATTAAACATGTTCGTCAATCAGGATAGCGAATATGACTTATTGCTTACGGGCACAAGCGTCAATTCTGAAATGCGTGAACTTGATTGCATTAAAAATGCGCATGCTGCAGGGAAATATTCTGTTTCGCTCATAGATTTCTGGTCTAACATCCGCGAGCGATTTACCGGCAAAGACGGCTCCATGGTATTGCCGGATGCGCTTGCAGTGCTTGATGAAGGCCAACGGAAGCATATGGTTGGTTTAGGGTTTCCTGATGAACGGCTGTTTGTAACCGGGCATCCCTTGCTCGAAGACGCCGAACTGTTCGGGAAGGACAACAAGGCCGATTCATTACGGTCAAAACTGATTACCCAATACGGCCTGACGAGTTCCGGCATTCTGGTTCTTTTTGCTTCGCAACCCATCCGCAAAATGGGATATGCGGAGAAATATGGGTTTGATGAAGTTGCCGCGTGCGAAGACGTTTGTGCAGCCGCAAAAAGTTATGGAAAATTAGAAATCCTTCTTCTCCCGCACCCAAGAGAAACTTCGAAAGAAGTTAAGAATAAATATGCCCATCTGGCTGGCCCGCATTTTCGGATATTGAAAAGCGATTTGCCCTGGGAGTCTGTTTTGAGCGCAGATATAGTAATAGGCATGAACTCAATGCTTCTGATGGAAGCTTGCCTGATGCGTAAAACCGTTATAAGTCACCAACCAAACCTTAAAGGTCAGGATTATCTGGTATCCAATGCCTCTGGCTGGAGTGTTAGCACAAAATCACGAAGCGAGTTGCAATCAGCCTTAGAGTCATTTTTAACTAATAATACCTTTCAGAATGCTCATAAAAAGGTTTTAAATAGTATTGAGATACAGGCTGGTGCTGCGAATCGTGTTGTTTCGCTTGTTTTAGATACCAATGCGAGGTAGATTATGGAAAAATTAGCAATTTTAGGCGGCAAGCCTGTGCGTACGAAACCGTTTCCAGCTGTTAAAAATATTGGAAAAGAAGAAATAGCTGCGGTTAATCGCGTATTAAAGAGCGGTGTGTTGTCCAAGTTTCTCGGCGTCTGGCATAAAGACTTCTATGGTGGGCCTGGTGTTCAGAAACTGGAAAAAAATTGGGCCGCACATTTTGGCGTAAAACATGCAATATCTGTTAACTCCGCCACATCCGGCCTGTATGCCGCAGTTGCAGCCACTGGCGTTGGGCCTGGTGATGAGGTCATTGTCTCGCCCTATACCATGTCTGCTTCTGCTGCAGGAATCCTTGTATGCGGTGCTGTCCCTGTGTTTGCCGACATAGATCCGAAAACATATTGCATATCAGCAGAAACCATCAAAAAAGTGCTTACTCGCCGGACAAAAGCCATTGTTGTTGTTGATATTTTTGGATATCCTGCTGATTTTGACGGAATAATGGCGTTAGCGCGCAAATATAAGCTTACGGTCGTTGAAGATGCTGCTCAGGCACCTGGTGCCAAGTATAAAGGCCGTTGGGCTGGGACCCTGGGTGATGTGGGTGTTTTTAGCCTTAATTATCACAAAACAATTCATTCCGGTGAAGGCGGCATTGTTGTAACAAACAATGATGATCTGGCAAATCGTATTCAGCTTATCAGGAATCATGCTGAAACAGTTGTTAAGGCCAAAGGCGACCGGCATCTTGCGCATTTGATAGGGTTTAATTATCGTATGACTGAAATTGAAGCTGCTATTGCTGCTGAACAGTTAAAAAAGCTCGAAAAGTTTACAAAATTAAGGATTCAGGCCGCTGAATATATTAACCATAAATTGAAAGGGATTCCCTGGCTTAAACCTTTTACAGTACAGGCTGGCCGCAGGCATGTCTACTATGTGTTGCCGTTCCAGTACGATGAAAAACTGGCGGGGGTTCCACGGGAATCGTTCGTAAAGGCGGTTGCGGCAGAGGGTGTTCCTTTTGCCCAAGGGTATGTTGAGCCGCTCTATATGCAGCCGATTTATCAGAAGCGCGCAAGTATCTGTTCGTATAGTTGCCCAAAGTATAAAGGAAAAGTCTCGTATGCAAAGGGGATATGTCCGGTGACTGAGGAAATGCATTATAAAAAGCTGGTTTTTACAACGCTGGTTCATCATAGCCTGTCAAGAAAAGATGTGGAAGATGTTGCGATTGCTGTCGTGAAGGTAGCAGATAATATTGGATCCCTGCCACGATGACAACAAAGAGAGTGCTTTTTGTACCAGCAACAAAGCGGAACGCAGACTTGTTGATTTTATATGCATTAGCGTTGAAGGATGAGTATGAATGTCTTTTTTTAAGGACAACACTATTCGGCAGTGTCGCTGACGCAGGAGAAGAACCGGCAAACCAGGGATTTCGAGTTGTCACTGACCAGTTTTTATTGCAGAATGGTGGCATCCGAGAATTTTCTCGCGTCCGTAAACAAAAACAATTACATGGCAGGTATAAGAGTTTTCTGGCAGCCTTGCAATTGGATTTAATTGTTATTGGATGGGACAATGATTCGATTGGAAAATGGACTTCGTTTGTCGCAGATGAGATTCAAATCCCAAGCTTGGGATGCCAGGAAGGCAGCTGGACCTTCAGCTATGCATTCCCGCTAAAGGTAAGGGTAAAAAAGCTGCTTCTTGAATTTGTTTCAGCAATATATTACAAACCCGCGCGGTATTCAAAATTTTACCAGAATTCTGTTTATGTTGCGGTTTGGGGTGAGTTTGATAAAAAACAGGCGATCCGTCACGGTGCATTAGAGAAGAATGTGTTTGTCGTTGGGGATCCTCGGCAAGATCCGGCAAAACGGAACAGTGATGATGCCCGACCATTTCTCGAAAATAAGACGATATTATATCTTGATCTGCCCGGGTTGACATTGCCCAAGGGTACGGTTAATTATGCGGCTCTTCAGAAATTTCGTGCCCGTATGGTTGAGATTATTGACAGCAAAGGTTATAGCTTGATCTATAAAGTGCATCCACTTACCAGCGAAAAAGAAATGAAGGATGTTAAAGAAATCTTATCTGGAAAGCCAAGGGTGAACCTTGTTGTTCAGGGTATCGCTGAGTCTTTCTATAAAAACGTTTGTGCGTGTATTACTTTTCCCTCAACCTGTATTTATACTATTCTTGCCACAGGCGCTCCATTGATTCAGATTCGGCCAAAATTTGGTCTTGTTGATCAATATTTCTGGGATCCGTATGTGGATTGTGGTGCTGGAATAAATATCGAGTCGCCGGAAGATATCGAATCTGCATTAGAACAGATCGAAAAACCCGCATGGAAGCAGGCTTACCTTCAAAAAAGTAAGAGTGCTGCCATGCAGATAATGGGGCCTGATGATGGAAAGGCTGGGCAACGATTTCGACAAACGGTTCAAACGATTTTTTCAAATAACTGATGGAGCCATATGATGAAACAGCGTGATACGTCAGGAAAACCCCGATTTTCTAATCTTCAGTATTGTTCGCGGTGTTGTATGCCTGAAACCCAGGAGGGAATAAAGTATGATGAAATGGGTATTTGTCAGGCGTGCCAGTCCTCGGAACAAAAGATTCATATAAACTGGGTTGAACGAGAAAGTTCTTTGCGTGCTATTTTTGATGAGGCAAAGGCAAAAGCAGGGAACGGTTATGACTGTATCGTGCCTATCAGCGGCGGAAAGGACAGCACGTTCCAACTGCATGTGCTGGTAAACGTGTATAAAATGAAACCGCTTGCAGTCACATTTAACCATAATTGGTTCAGTGAAACCGGCTGGTATAATCTGCAGAATGCCCTGGAAGTTTTTAAATTGGACCATATGATGTTTACGCCGAACAGGGACCTGGTCAACAGGATCGCCCGCAGGTCGCTTGATGGAATTGGGGATGTCTGCTGGCATTGCCATGCCGGGTGTGGAGCATACCCGCTGCAGGTGGCCACAAAATTTAAAATACCACTGCTGGTTTATGGGGAATCGATTGCAGAGGCTTCGGGCCGTGCTTCTTATTACAAGCCGGTGCGGAAATTCGATAGAGATTATTTTACGAAAGTGTCAGCAAAACTCAAACCTTCAGAGATGGTATGTGAATATCTGAGCGGTCGCGACCTGTATCCCTTTGAAGTGCCAAGCGTTGAGGATATTGAATCCGTAGGGGTATATGGAATCCATCTGGGAGACTATATCTTTTGGGACGATGAACGTCAGACTGAATTTATTCGCGATACGTATGGATGGAAAGAAACCGAGATCGAAGGGGCTTATAAGCAGTATAAAAGCGCCGAGTGCGTTATGCCGGGTATGCATGATTTTACCTGTTATTTGAAAAGAGGTTATGGTCGGAGTACCTATCAGGCATGTGTTGATGTCAGAAATGGTCTTTTGACACGTGAAGAGGGTTTTGCTCTGGCAAATGAGCATGATGCTGCTCGTCCGGATGCACTTGATTATTATTTGGAAATAACCGGGTTGTCTGAAAAAGAGTTTTATCAAACCATGGAGAAATTACGTCAACAGAAGCTTAAGGGGATCGACGTACCGGTTTTACAGCGTACCAAACCAGTAAAAGAGAAGCTTGTGCCACACGTACAACAGATAATCCGTAAATACAGGCAGCAACCAGGAAAGGCTAAGTAATGGCTCTATTTAATGATAAAAGTATACACCAGATAACCGGCATGCTGGCGCAGAAGAAGATTTCAGCTGTTGAAATCGCGCAGGAATCAATAAAACAATACACAGCACTGGAGCAGAAGGTACAAGCATGGGTCTGTTTCAACGGTGACAAACTACTGTCTGAAGCGAAGGCTGCGGATGCGCGCTTGTCTGACGGCCAGCCTGTGCGGTCACTTGAGGCTGTCCCAATTGGCGTTAAGGATATAATGAACACTATTGATTTCCCAACTCAGATGGGCAGCCCTATATGGAAGGACTTCACGCCCGGCAATGATGCTCGGGTGGTTTTTTCTCTTAAACAGGAAGGCGGCTTGGTTCCTGGAAAGACGGTCACTGCTGAGTTTGCAGTACATACTCTGGGAAAGACACTGAACCCTCATGATGTTACCCGTACACCTGGTACTTCCTCAAGTGGTTCAGCGGTTGCGGTTGCAACTGCAATGGTACCTGCTGCTCTGGCAACACAAACAGCCGGCTCCATAGTCAGGCCAGCAAGTTTCTGTGGTATATATGGCTGTAAGCCGTCTTTTGGACTCATTCCGCGTACTGGCTTGTTGAAAACGACAGACAGTCTCGATACTGTAGGCTTTATGGCATATCACTACGAAGATTTAAAAAATTTATTTGAAGTCTTTCGTGTGCATGGCCACAATTATCCTGTCAGCGATACGTATCTTTCTGATACGTCTTTGCAGTCCGCACCTTCAGGTAGGCCGTGGAAGATTGCTTTCGTAAGGACGCGTACATGGAAAAATCTCCCTGACCAGGAAGCAAAATCAATCGAAGAATGGATTGCACGGTTATCCCGTGAAAAAGATATTGAAATTCATGAAGTTGAACTCCCGGCTATAATGCAGAAGTCGCATGAGGTGCATGCGACCATATACGATAAGACGCTGGCTTATTATTTCAACGAAGAGTTCAAGAAAGCTGAATTAGTTTCGCCGATTATGAATCGATTGATCGCACATGGGAATAAGATAACAGTATCTGAATACCAGGCAGCTTTAAATACACAGGAAGAGATGTGGCGGGCTATGGACGGATTTCTTGATGGATTTGATGTAATGGTGTCGCATGCCACAGCAGGTCCAGCACCGTTGCGTGATACCGAGGAATTGCCGGATCCTGCGCTTATGTGGACAATGACCCACCTTCCGGTTGTTCATGTGCCCTTATTCCGCTCATCTGATGGGCTTCCTTTTGGCATGCAAATAACGGCAAAGAAATATTTGGATTATAAACTTCTGACGTTCTGTGATATGCTGATACAAAGGGAAATTATTCCAACCCATGCACAAGGTGTTCGGTTATGATTAAAGCATTCTTTCGTGAATTGATCCCTATGCGATTTTACAGGCTGATTAGAATATTGTTTAAACGCCTTGATTTTGTTTCCGGACCTTTCACCTATAATGAAGATGGTTTTGCCACATGGGATCAGAGCGCCGATTTTATGACAGATGGCAAGTTTTTAAATGCTTATAAAGTTGGCAAGAAGACTGGTAGTTGGATTCGTTATTCAGAGATTCATTGGCGAGCCTATATCGTTTGTTGGGCTGCAAATCATACTTCGCACCTTGAAGGTGATTTCGTGGAGTGCGGTGTAAATAGAGGTGGTTATGCTCGGGCCATTCTAGAATATGTAGGGCCTAATTTAAATGGGAAGCGTTTCTGGCTACTGGATACATTTGAAGGAATTCCCGGAGAACAGATTTCCAAAGAAGAAGCTGGATTTGGCCGCAAGGCCGGTGGGTATTCTGAATGCTTTGAAGCTGTTAATGCAACATTTAAACCATTTTCAAATGTACAAATAGTTCGAGGTCGTGTTCCAGAAACATTATCACAGGTACAATCTGAAAAAGTATGTTATCTCTCAATTGATATGAATATAACTGAACCGGAAATTGCTGCTGCCGAATTTTTCTGGGATAAACTGGTTTCCGGAGCTATTATTGTGCTGGATGACTATAATTTCGCATGGCATCTGCCACAGCGAAGGGCATTTGATGAATTTGCCGTTAAACATGGCGTCAAAGTTCTTGCGCTTCCTACTGGGCAGGGTTTGATCTTTAAGAGGTAATTTTTCAAAAAGGAATAAGCAATGCAAACAATCATACTCTGCGGTGGCCTCGGTACTCGTCTTAAAGAAGAAACTGAATTCCGCCCCAAACCCATGGTCAATATCGGTACCCAACCAGTCCTTTGGCATATTATGAAAATTTATGCCATGCAGGGTCTTACAGATTTCACCCTAGCCTTGGGTTACAAGGGTGATATGATTAAGGAATACTTTTTTAATTATGAATACCTCAATAATGATTTTACAATTGAACTTGGAAGCAGAAAAACAACAATTCATCATGTGCATAAGGAAGATGGCTGGAAAATAACCCTGGCAGATACCGGCGAAAAAACACTCAAGGGTGGGCGCCTTAAAAGAGTTGAAAAATATATTACCGACGATAATTTCTGCCTCACCTATGGAGATGGTCTTTGCGATGTTGATCTTACAAAACTTCAGGCTTTTCATAAAAAACATGGCAAAATTGCCACCATCACCGGTGTCAGCATTGCTTCCCGGTTTGGAGAACTTAAGATAGACGGTGATAAGGTCACCCAATTCAGCGAAAAACCTGAAACTGCACCGGGTTTTATTAATGGCGGTTACATGATTTTAAACCGCAAAATTTTCAATTATCTCTCTGAATCAGAATCCTGTGATCTTGAATTTGGAACATTTGAAAAACTGGCCGCAGAAGGCCAGCTTATGGTCTACAAACACCCTGGCAGCTGGGCCTGCATGGATACACTCAGAGATGTTGATTATCTGAATAATCTCTGGCACACCGGCAGAGCTTTCTGGAAAAAATGGTGAAACAATCCCCCTTTACCTACTTGTAGGGAAAGGGGGCAGGGGGATAGTGTCACATGTCAAGCCTCTCCATTTACCGCAATAAAACAGTCCTTGTAACCGGCAGTACCGGATTCAAGGGCTCGTGGCTCTCCATTTGGCTCACCTCTCTGGGCGCCAATGTTATCGGCTATGCTCTAAAACCTAAAACAGCGCAGGATAATTTTGTTGCCGCATCTGTGGAATCGAAAATCACCCAGATTTATGGGGATATTCGGAATGCCTCAAAGCTGTCCAGTCTTTTTAAAAGAACAAAACCCGACTTTGCCTTCCATCTTGCAGCGCAGCCCCTTGTCCTTGATTCATACAAGGAACCATCCTACACCTTTGAAGCCAATGTGCAAGGGACGGTTAATTTTCTTGAAGCTATACGCGCCTGTCCTTCGGTTCGTTCTGGTGTGGTGATAACCACAGATAAGGTATATGACAATCCGGAAAAAGGGCGCGCTTTCAAAGAAACCGACCCATTGGGCGGTAAAGACCCGTATAGCGCCTCCAAGGCAGGAGCGGAGATAGTCACGGCATCGTATGCCCATTCCTTTTTTAACGACCCTAAAGGCCCTCAAATCGCGTCTGCGCGGGCAGGAAATGTCATTGGCGGTGGGGATTGGGCAGCAAATCGCATTGTTCCAGATTGCATCAGGGCTCTTCAGGCAAAAAAAGCGATTATTTTGCGTAATCCACTAGCCATTCGCCCTTGGCAGCATGTTTTAGAACCTTTGTATGGATATCTGCTTCTTGGAAGTGCTTTGGCTTTAAAAAACGGTGCCAGGTTTTCAGGTGCATGGAATTTTGGCCCTTCACAGGGGCAAATGCGTTCGGTTGAAGAACTGGCAGAAGCTGTTGTCAAAGCCTGGGGCAATGGCAGTATTAAAATTGATAAGCCAAAATTGAAGCTGCACGAGGCTGGCATGTTACGGTTGGACAGTTCAAAATCCGGTAAATTGCTGGGATGGGCGCCACGCTTGGATTTTATGGCTACTGTTGCGCAAACTGTTGATGAATACAGGCAAATGTCCGTTTTTCAGGGGAAATTGTTTACTGCAAGACAAGAAAGTATTCGACGGTATTTTGTGTCCGCTCCGTGCGCCCCCCTTAACAAGAAGCGGGGCATTCACAATAGAATCCTTCGGGGGATAGGGGGGGGAACTTGAATAACTTCATCTGCCGCTGCTGCCTTGCGCCTTTACCCGGACCATTTCTATCCCTGGGCAATCAGCCGCTCTCCAATGCGTATCTGAAGTTGGAGCAGCTTCGCAATATGGAACCGACGTATCCGCTCGATGTCTATCATTGTCCACAATGCCATCTTGTGCAGGTTACGGAATTTGAAAAAGCATCTGATATTTTCAATGAAGAATACGCCTATTTTTCATCATTCTCCACATCCTGGCTTAAGCATTGCAGCAACTACGCAGATATGATTGTTAATCGGTTGAATCTTAACAATAAAAGTTTTGTCATGGAAATTGCGAGCAACGATGGGTATCTTCTCCAATATTTTAAGGTAAAGAATATCCCGGTACTAGGCGTTGAGCCGGCAGCCGGAACAGCCAAAGTCGCACAAGAAAAAGGCATCCCAACAGATATCTGCTTTTTTGATATTCCCTATGCGAAAAAACTGGTCGCAACCGGCAAACAGGCAGATCTTATTGCTGGTAACAATGTTCTAGCCCATAATCCAAATCTCAGAGAGTTTGTGCAGGCTCTTAAAATCACTCTTAAACCTGAAGGTGTCATCACCCTTGAATTTCCACATTTACTCCGCATGATGCAGGGAAATCAGTTTGATACCATTTACCATGAGCATTATTCATATCTTGGATTACTTTCTTTAGTTCCGTTGTTTAAGGAATTTGGACTTGTAATTTTTGATGTTGATGAACTCCCTACTCATGGAGGTTCTCTTAGAATTTTTGCAACGCACCTTCGGGATGGGGTTACGATACGCAAATCAGTGTCAACGGTTCTTGAGGCGGAGAGGGCGTATGGTCTCGATAGGGAGGAGATATACAACTCCTTCAGAATGCTGGTGGAAAAAGTCAAAAGAGATCTTTTATCCAAACTAATTGAATATAAAGAACAGGGTAAACAGATTGTTGCCTATGGTGCTGCTGCAAAAGGGAATACTCTTCTGAATTATTGCGGCATAAGAACAGATTTTATTGAATTTGTAGTTGATAAAAACACGCATAAACAGGGTAAGTTTCTTCCCGGCACGCTTATCGAGATTAAAGCGCCCTCTGCCATCGAAGAATTAAAGCCCGATGTCATCCTTATTCTTCCATGGAACATTAAAGATGAAGTAATGGAACAGATGGCAAATGTGAAAAAGTTTGGAGCCCGTTTTATCGTGCCCATTCCAAGTGTGAAAGAGTATTAGAAATGGTTTTTGAAAAAACACCACTAGCCGGTGCCTGGGTTATTAAACCTGATTTGAAAACCGATGAACGAGGATATTTTGCCCGTACCTTCTGTGAAAAAGAGTTTGCTGCACATGGTCTGCAAACATACTTTCCACAGTCCAATACCTCCTTTAATATGCTTAAAGGCACCTTACGAGGTATGCACTACCAGGCAGCACCGCATGAAGAGGTAAAGATTGTCCGTTGTACACGTGGGGCTATTTATGATGTCATCCTCGACTTGCGGTCTGGTTCTGCAACAAATGGCAAATGGTATGCGGTTGAGCTTACAGAAAATAATGGCGTGAGTATTTACATCCCTAAAGGTATGGCACATGGGTTTATCACACTGGTTGCTAACACTGAAGTGCTGTATATGATGGGGGAGTTCTTTTATCCCGATTGCTCGCGCGGCGTCCGATGGAATGAACCGTTAGTGAATATTAAATGGCCAATACGACCTGAAATTATTTCCCATGCAGATATGGTGTTGCCATTTTTAGGAGGTTTATAAATGGTTATGAATTCAGAAAACGCTAAAATTTCGCCTTTTGCCGATATCGAACAATCGACAAAAGGTTCAAAATTTATTATTGGTTCTGGAAGCACGATCGATTCATTTGTTAAAGTAAAATTTGTTGGTGGTGTTGGTGATATAATCATTGGTAAGAATAGCTACATCAATGCAGGTTGTGTCATTTATAGTGGAAATGGAATACTAATTGGCAATGATGTGTTGATCGCAGCCAACTGTACTCTTGCACCTGTTAATCATGAGTATCGTTCAAAGGGCAAGACTATTCATGAGCAGCGATTTATGCCTAGTAAAGGTGGAATAATTATTGAAGATGATGTATGGATTGGAGCTAATACTGTGATTGTTGATGGGGCAATAATAAGAAAAGGGTGCGTAATTGGTGCACACTCCCTTGTTGCTAATCAGCTGGAATGCTTTGGTGTTTATGTCGGGTCACCTTTAAGGAAAATAGGAGAACGAAACTAGTGTTTACCGTACTCGGTTCATCGGGCTTTATTGGCAGCGCATTAGTAACTTATCTCAGGCAGCGCGGAGAAACGGTTTTTTGTCCGCCTCGAAATTTCAAGCCATCAAAGGTGCAACCCTTGGGAAATTTAGTTTATTGTATCGGCCTTACAGCTGATTTTAGAACGCGACCGTACGATACTTTGGATGCGCATATATGTTTGTTAACTCAATATTTAAGCCAGTGTACCTACGATACTTTTTCGTATCTTTCCTCAACTCGTATTTATGAAGGTTCTAACGATACTTCTGAAGATGCAATATTGAATGTTCAACCTAGCAATCCTGGACATTTGTATAATCTTACAAAACTTGCAGGGGAAGCTGCTTGTCATGCACTAGCAGGAAATAGGGCAAGGATTGTGCGGTTGTCGAATGTAATCGGTGCTGATTGGTCCTCTCCAAATTTTCTTTTTTCCTTGATTAGGGACGCCGTATGTAGTGGTGTTTTACAAATAGACAGCTCACCCAATTCTGAAAAGGACTATATATTTCTAGCGGATGTAGTTGAGGTTTTGTATAAAATAGCATTACAGGGGAAGTATAAGGTGTACAATGTTGCACATGGGCAAAATATAAGCAATGAAATGCTTGTTGGAATGATTATGGATGCAACGGGCTGTCTGGTAAAATGGACGCCAGGTGGACCCGAAAACAAATTTCACATAATCAATAATATCCGCATGGTTAAAGAATTTGGAATAACTCAAACGTCGCTCAAGATTGCTGTTAGAAACCTGATAGATGAATATAAAAAGGTGGATAAAAATGAAAATTGTATTTGACTTTAAGACTGGCGAAGTTGTTCTTATGCGTAACGATGTTGAAAACGCTCGATATTCAATGGCAAGTGCTGAAGGTTTCGAACTCGCCGCCAAGGCCTGGTTGAGATGTGGCTGGGATGCGAAATATGTGTATACTTTTACTTGGTTTGGTAGACCCATTATACAGCTTCCAGATGATATTCTAAGAATTCAAGAAATAATCTATTCGATTAAGCCTGATGTTATTATTGAAACTGGAGTTGCGCATGGTGGCTCTTTAATATTTTATGCAAGCCTCTGTAAAGCAATTGGGAAAGGGCAGGTAATTGGTATAGATATTGAGATAAGGTCTCATAATAAAAAAGCCATCGAAGAACACGAATTATCCTCTTATATCACCCTTTTGGAAGGAAGTTCAGTTGCTCCCTTGCTTGTAGAAGAAGTACGACAACTAGTGGCAAAAAAAGAAACTGTATTGATATTGTTGGATTCTAACCATACTCGCCAACATGTTTTATTAGAGTTGGAAGCATATGCACCTTTAGTTACAAAAGGCTCTTTTATTGTTGTCACTGATGGAATTATGAAAGACTTAGAAAATGCTCCTCGCAGTCAATTGGATTGGAAGGAAAATAATCCATATAATGCTGCACGAGAATTTATTGCAAAAAACCATGATTTTATTATTAAAGAGCCTATTTGGCCTTTTAATGAAAGCAATGGATTAAACAAACATGTTGCGACCTATTGGCCGGGCGCATGGCTAATGCGCATAAAGTAGTTAGATCTCTAAAATGAATGCTACCAGAATTCGTTACAATATTATTGCAAACTACGTAGGTGCAGGGTGGAACGCACTGATGAGTTTATTGTTTGTTCCATGGTATATTAAATATATCGGTATAGAGGCTTATGGGATAATCGGTTTTTTTGTATCAGTTCAATCAGTTTTATATTTACTCGATTTGGGTCTTAGTTCAACTTTTAGTCGAGAAATGGCGAGTCTTTCTTCTCGAACGAATTCATCTCAGTCAATGAGAGATCTCACATGCACATTCGCAACGATTTATTGGGGTATTGCCTTGGTTTCAGGAATCCTATTCGCGACATTGGCCCCAGTCTTTACTAATCATTGGTTAAGACCGGAACATTTAAGCAAAGCCACGATAACTTACGCCACAGTAATTATGGGTTTAAGTATGGTAATTCGATTACCGGGCAATATTTATTTAGGCGGATTGACAGCGCTGCAGCGCCAAATAGAGATTAATATTTTAAGTGTTCTGATGGGTACACTAAGGGGCCTTGGCGCAGTTGCTGTTCTTTACTTTGTTTCGCCAACTTTAATTGCCTTTTTTTGTTGGCAACTTTTCGTCAATTTTTTAAATATGATTAGTTTAAGATTATTATTACGAAATAGACTTTCGGTTGGAGGACAGTCTTCAAAATTTGATCTTAATTTGGTTAGAGAACGGTGGCGTTTTGCGGTTGGTATGTCGGGAATTTCGATTTTATCACTCATGCTTACTCAGTTAGATAAGTTGTTGCTAAGTCGAATTGTGTCATTAAAAGAATTCGGTTATTATGCTATTGCATCGATATTCGCTGGGTTTATTTCGATGATTGTTGGTCCAATTACATCTGTTTTTTATCCGAGATTTGTTTCATTCGTGGCAAAAGATGATAGGGTCGGACTCTCGCATTCATTTCATGATGCCGCACAATTAATATCATTTTTATTAGTTCCAATTGTTATTACTGTCGCGTATTTCGCGAAAGATATTTTGTTTTTATGGACCCGTAATTCAGAAATTGCCGAACATGCTTATGTTGTACTTATATTGGTCATATTAGGCAGTATGTTTCATGCATTCATGCATGCACCTTATTATGTTCAAATCGCAAATGGCTGGACTAGTTTTGCTTTCTGGTATAATCTTGTGTCTCTAATAATTCTTATTCCTTTGATATTTTATCTCACAAAGAGGTATGGCATTGTGGGTGGTGCCTCTACATGGGCAATTTATAATTTTAGTTACCCATTAATAGGTGCGCATATTATGTTCCAAAAGTATTTAATTGGGGAAAAAATGAAATGGTATTTTTGGTCTATTTTTATTCCACTCCTTTTATCGTTGGGCGCTGTAATTTTAGTTAATTTCTTATTTAAAGGTGAGCATACTAATTTTAAAATTGCGATTCGATTTAGTTCTGCAGTAATTCTGGGCTATTTATTACTTGCAGGGGTTATGCCCGTAACAAGAAAACTAATTAAGACAAAAAATTGGAGTTTTAAATGGTAGAACAGCTTTTATTGTCAATTGTAATTCCAACAAGAAACAGACAAGATACTGCTATTTATGCTGTTCAAAGCGCACTTAAAGTATCTGATTCAAATGATTTTGAGATTGTGGTTCATGATTGTGGTGATGACAACTCCTTGGAGCGTTTGCTTAACCAGATTAACGATCCCCGTATCAAGTACGTTAAGATTGCTCCAACCAGTATGACTCAAAACTGGAATTATGCTATTTGTCAGTGTAGCGGGTATTATGTTTCGTTTCTTGGTGATGACGATGGTGTTTTGAATTGTTTGTACGATATTGCAAAATGGGGTTTTCGTAAGGGATATGAAACAATTTCATTTTCCAGGAGAGTCTTTTATGATTGGCCATCAACACGAGCTGATCAAAAAGGTAATTTATTTTGGAATTCTTTTACAACCGAAGCAAGTGAATTTCTTCCTTCGATTGAACGTTTTACTGAGCCGTACTATTTTTATAAGTTACCACAGCTTTACTATGGGCTGGTAAAAAAAGATTTATTTGATGTTCTTTCGCGGAAAACGAACAAAATGTTGGATGGTTATTGCCCGGATATATATGCTGCGTATTCAATCGGTTTCCTCACCAAAAAGCATTTGTTTCTTGATGTTCCATGTTTTATACAAGGGACCTCTAGGAAAGCAAATTCATCAGCAATATCGATAAAGGGTGTTGGTAATCGTAAACATTTTTCGGAATTTGATAAAGTGATTTCATTCGAGTCTGTTTTGCCACCCATTGATATGGACGTTTTTTTACCATCCCTATATTTCTATGATTCCATATTCCGTGTTCTTAGTAATTTTGAAGTCCCAATAAAGATTAGTGTTTTGAGAATGGAGATTCCTTATTCCGATTGTTTGATGAATGTTAAGTATGGCCGAAAAAAACTACTAATACTAAAATACATTGGTATTATGAGGAAAGGCGCTTCTTTAAGGCGCTTATTGGTTTTAATGATTTTTACTTTGGTGCTTCGATTGCGAACTCTTCTCGTTCGTAGCTTAAAAAGGGCCGTGGTGCGTGACGAAAAGGTTTCTTTTTCCCCACAAAATGTGATTGAAGCTTCAGAAATTTATTATACGAATAACAAGCGTAAGATTGATGACTTTGTTAAGATGTTGGACGTTTTTTAATCGCGTTTGGTTTGATTCTAAGTTTTAATGCATCTGCATATTAATCGTTCCAGTATGCAACTTATGGTTAAAAACAAAAAACATTCACGTTGGACATTATTAATTTTCAAAATATTTCTATCAACATAGAGGTTCTTTGAATACCATACCCCTAGTAACTATTGTGATGGCTACATATAATGGAAAACGTTTCCTTAAAGAATCGGTGGAGTCCTGTCTTACACAATCATTCAAATCAATTGAATTAATCGTTGTAGTTGATGGCAGTACTGATGAAACCCATGAATATCTGAAATCTATTCAGGACGGCAGGCTTATCCTCATTGTTCAGGAAAACCAAGGGCACTCAAACGCCCTGAACCACGGCTTTGAGAAAGCCCGTGGTAAATACTGGACTTGGACATCTGACGACAACCTTTTTATGCCTAATGCAGTAGAAATAATGGTTGCAGTCCTAGAATCACACCCGAATTTCCCCATCGTTAAAGCCGGTTATTTTAAAATTGATGAGAATGGAAAAATAACTGGAAAATCGACCTATACATTTACATGTTTTTTGTACACTGCTGAAGGGGCGCGCAAAGCAGGACCATATCGACATGAATACAGGGAAGTAAATGACATTGATTTTTTTATGCGATTCCTTTATCTTGCCGGTCCGGTATATCAACTGAACGAATATCTGTATAAATTTCGTTTTCATGCCAACAGTCAGACCACGAAGTTAAGCGGAAAAAGAGAATTCACCTCACTCCGCATGCACTATGACCTTGTAACAAGGGGTTTTGAGAAACTCGATCTTAAAAAGTTCTTTTTTGAACAGGCGTCCCGGGCAGCAATATATAAAGACAGCGAAACGCTGGAGAAAATACTGCAGTTTGCAATTGAAAAAAACATGACATTTCAAAATGAACTTCAAAAACAAATAGTATATTTAAAAACTAAACACGGATGGCTGTTTAATCGGCTGAAGAAGGCGATTTGGTCACGCTGGTTTGGGTGTAATCTTTTTATCCGGCGTATTTTTAATCTCGGATATGTATCATCCGTAAACAAAGAAGGCAGGTAACTTTGAAAAGAATAGGAATAACCGGCGCCAATGGGTTTATGGGTATAAACCTGAGAAATTATTTCAAGTGCCATTACCCTGAAACTGAAATTGTCAGCATTAGCCGAGAATCATTTAAAAATAAAGATCAAATTCGTGCATTTGTTTTAAAATGCGATGCTATTGTCCATTTGGCAGGTTTAAACCGTGGGCTGGATGATGAAGTTTATAAAACAAATATTGGCCTGGCTGACGATTTGATTAGTGCGTGTTCTGCCCAGAAAAAATATCCCTACATTGTGTTTGCATCATCCCCGCATGAGTCACGCCAAACTGGATATGGCCGTTCCAAAAAAGAGGCTCGAATTAAATTCTCGGAAATGGCAAAACAGAATAATTCCGGGTTTTCTGGCCTTATTATTCCCAATACTTTTGGCCCTTTTGGGCGGCCTTTCCACAACTCTGTGATTTCAACCTTCTGCCATCAGGTCGTAATAGGCCAGGAACCTGTTGTGGATGTGGACGCAAGTTTGGGATTTGTATATATGGATACTGTATCCAAATGCATTGCACAATCCATTGACGAACGGAGAAATGCGCCAGAAATAGCAATTAAGTCTGATTTTCAAGTTCAAATAAGTCAAATTAGAAATTTGCTTTTAGAATTCAAGACAAAATATTCTGGCGCTGGCATTGTCCCTTTATTTGCTGATGATTTTGCACTGCGTCTTTTCAATACCTTCAGGACGTTTATTCCTGCTTCACATTATCCATTTAAACTTGAAAGAAAAGAAGATGCTCGTGGGTATCTCGTAGAAACCATTAAATCTTTTATGGGCGGGCAATGTTTCTTTTCAATGACGCATCCTGGCATCACCCGTGGCAACCATTATCATACCAGAAAGTTTGAACGGTTTTGTGTTTTGCAAGGCGAGGGGTTGATTCGGTTACGTAGGATAGATCAGGCTGTTTCCATCGATTATAAGGTATCGGGGAATGAGCCTTCTGTCGTGGATATGCCTATTTGGCATACGCATAACATTACAAATACCGGAACAACCCCAATGCTTACACTTTTTTGGTCCAATGAAATTTTTAACCCGAATGATCCGGATACCTTTATGGAGGCTGTATGATGGCAAAACGTTTGAAGGTAATGACTTTCCTGGGTACCAGGCCGGAGATTATCAGGCTTGCAAAAGTTATCCAGCTTTTAGATAATAAGGTTGATCATAAGCTGGTCCATACAGGACAGAATTATGACTACGAGCTTAATCAGATATTTTTTAAAGATTTGGGGCTGAAAAAGCCTGATTATTTCTTGGAAGTAAATACGTCTTCATTGGGTATAGTGCTGGGTGAAATATTAATAAAATCTGAAAAAGTATTATTGCAAGAAAAACCCGATGCAGTGCTGATTCTTGGAGATACCAACAGCAGTATTGCGTGTATTATTGCCAAACGGCTTCGTATTCCTATTTTCCATATGGAGGCTGGCAACAGGTGCTTTGATGCAAATGTGCCAGAAGAAATTAACAGAAAGGTCATTGATCATCTTGCTGACTTCAATCTTGTCTATACAGAACATGCGCGCAGACATCTTTTGTCTGAAGGTCTGCCGCATCGCAGGATTTATCTGACAGGTTCACCGTTGTGCGAGGTTTTAAACGAGTATTTGCCACGAATTAAGCGATCTTCGATTATGCGTCAATTAAAGCTGAAAAAAGGCGCATTTTTCTTAATGAGTGCCCATCGTGAGGAAAATGTGGATAATCAACAGAATCTGAAGCGTATTCTGTCTGCAATGAACGCACTTGTAGAAAAGTATGGTTATCCTATGGTCGTTACAACCCATCCACGGACACGCAAACGGCTGGAAGCGTTGAAAGGATTCAAGATTGACTCCAGAATATCGTTCTTAAAACCATTTGGCTTTTTTGATTATGTTAGACTTCAGATGGATGCTGCGTGCACTTTATCTGACAGTGGAACCATCAGCGAGGAATCATCGATACTCAGGTTTCCTGCAGTGACGATTCGCAATGCCATTGAACGGCCAGAGGCTATGGATACTGGGAGTATCATCATGACCGGGCATGACATGGATACGATAGTTAATGCGGTTTCATTGGCTTTAGATGAGACAACGGAACGTAAATTTACAAGTTTGCCAACGGATTATGCTATTCGTGATACCTCATGGAGAGTGCTAAAACTTATTTTAGGACTTTCAAAGTTGTCAAATAGATGGGCGAATATTGCGCCGGAAACTGAAATTACATATAAATAATAAGGGGTTATTATGGACAATGCAAAAGAACTATATCTTGATTTATTAAAAAAAGCATTGACCTTTTATCTATGGGAAGACCGTGCTGCTGCAAAACTCTTGTTTGAACCGCAAAACCCAATAAAAAAAGCCATCTTTGACAGATTTCTTGGTTATTTAAAGAAAAGACATATGCAGTTGGCGAATTTTTCCGAATTTGATCCCGAGAAAAGGAAGAATGGATTGGATTGGCCGCTGATGGCGGATACTATGATTGGTTTAAAAAGGTTGGATAATATCCAATTTTGCGTTGAATCCGTTATCAAAGACAAAATTCCGGGTGATCTGATTGAAACTGGAGTTTGGCGTGGTGGGGCTATCATTTTCATGCGTGCAATTCTAAAGGCACATGGGGTAACGGATCGTGTGGTGTGGGCCGCAGATTCGTTTGAAGGTTTGCCAGCACCGGATGTAGAAAAATACCCTGCTGATGCTGGTTCCAGATTTCATCAGTTCAAGGTTCTTCAGGTTACATTGGAAAGCGTTAAAGCAAATATTGAAAAATATGGAATGTTGGATGATCAGGTTAAATTTCTTAAGGGATGGTTTACGGATACGCTTCCTGGTGCGCCTATAAAAAATCTGGCTGTTTTACGGCTTGATGGCGATATGTATGAATCAACAATGGATGGTCTGATAAATCTGTATCCAAAGGTTTCGAAAGGTGGATTTATCATTGTTGATGATTATGGTATTGCGGAATGCCAAAAGGCAATCGATGATTATAGAAAACAAAATAGTGTCAATGATACGATTGTTAAAATAGATGCATCCAGCGTTTATTGGCGCCGACTTTGAAAATCATTAATGGAATTTGAAATGTGCCCCGTCTCATTTTTTAAAATTTTGGAAAATAATTATGTCACGTATTAACTTGATGGAAAAATTTGGAAAAATTATTGAAGACTCTAATAAGACTGGTCTGTCAAGATTCATTACTCAACTCAATAAAAGGGCAATTGCGTCTTTGTTTTGCCGGGTAGCACTTTTTACTGGGAAAAGTCAGTATTTGAATGCGCATTTGTTTTGGGGTCAGAAAATGCGAGTTCGTTTTCCCGAAGAGGTTTCCTGGTCAATTTATCGTAATGGTTTTTTTGAAGAAGACATGACCCGATTTTTTATTAGTTTTATTAAGCCAGGAATGCGGGTTTTAGATATTGGTGGTCATTTTGGTTATTTCACTCTTTTGGCATCAGAACTTGTAGGTCCTGATGGTTATGTCGCTGTTTTTGAACCAACTCCACGGACACGCGAATTGCTTCAAAAGAATGTTGCGGATAAGGGAAATGTTACTGTGCATGAAAATGCATTTTCTGACATTCCTGGGGAAATAACTTTTCATGATTATGGGGAGAAATACTGCGCTTTTAATTCGTTTAATCAAGGACGATCCGATGTGTTGCTCGGAGGAAAAGTAAAATCATCTACTTTAACCGTCAATGCCGTTGTGCTTGATAGCTTTACGGGTGTTGTAGCACATGAACCGGATTTTATTAAAATAGATGCGGAAGGCGCTGAATTGTCGATTCTTCGTGGCGGCAAGCAATTGCTAAAGCAAAAGCATCCCGTAATAGCTATTGAGTGCGGAGGTGCGGATAAAGAAAGTCTTATAAAGCAAGAAGAATTGTTTGCGCTGATGATAGAGCTGGGTTATAAATGTTTCCAGTTTACCGGGGCTAGTTTGTGCAAAATTCATAAGCTGCCAGACTTCTATAAAAACGTTGTTTTTATTTATGAAAAGTAGAAGTAGCGACATGTTCATAATGTTGCCATATGCTGCGGAGGTTGTTTTTTATCTATGAACCAGCCGTTGCTTAGTGTGGTTGTCCCAACAAAACGAAGTCGGCTTGATGAGCTTTCCCGGCAAGCTATTGCGAGTGCGCTGTCTATTGCCTCGCCGAACATCGAGATCGTGCTCCATGTTGATGATGACTTGCAAGGGAACCAACATGCAATAGATGTGCCCACTTTTGCGGCAACTTTTCAGGATTCGCGAATTCGCTGGTTTCTAAACCCAGAACCGCTTACAATGACCCAAAATTGGGAAATGGCGATTGGTCGTGCAACAGGGGAGTATCTAATCATTATTGGCGACGACGATTCCATAAGGCCAGAGGTGCTGCAATTCGCAGAATGGGCAAAAAAGCATAATTTGGATAACGTGTTAGGGAATGGCAATGTTCAATACTATTGGCCAAGCTACCCAGCTATTAAAAATGCAGGTACCGTAATCGGTCTGGATATAAATGGGAGGATATCTTTTCCCGATATTAAAAAGACCATAATAAAGAATTCTTTTGGTCCCAAAATGCTGCATTATCAGCTACAACCTGAAATTTACCATGGGCTTGTAAGACGATCTACGCTTGAACGGATGAAGGCAGTAACAGGGCGATATGTTGGCAGTGCCATTCCGGATCTGTATTTTGCTTTTGCATTTGCACCATTTGTAAAAAAATATGCGATTGTTGATTACCCTTTTAGTCTTGCCGGTTATTCAATGAAAGGCAATTCAGGAAAATTTAAAAAGAACGCTGTTTCCATTGAACAAAAGAATTATACATTGGAAAAATGGCCTTCATCAATCCCCCAAACCAAGGATTTTGTAAGCTTATATGCCAAGTGCAAACTTGATGCCTATAAAGATTCAGGCCAGGAGCATTTGATAAAGAATATGCAGCCTTTTGCAGTATATGCCCAATGTTTTTTAAATTCACCTCATTCCATGACCCGGTTTAAAAATTTACGCGGTCAATTCCGTACATATCTTCAGGAAGAAAAGATATTTTCAATCGCAGGATTTACACGTTTGTTCCTCTGGATTCTTTATTACATAATAGTCCGTATTAACCTGAAAATGCCTTATGCTCTGCATCTTTTCGAACGCGAGCATAATGTTATTTATAAAAAGAAGCCTGATTTTAAATATAAAGCTGAAACAATTGAAGAGGCCAATGGTAAGCTGACTGAATGGCTGCTTGCCAAGGGCTTGACAGTGCAAAAAGTTCTTTTCCGTGCTTGAACATAGGCGATAAAAGGCTTTATATTGACGATAGAACAGGAATTTTCAACAAAGGGTAGTTTATGAGCATTTTTAAAGTTGAGATCACAGTAGCCAATCCTAAAAAAGAGGAATTGTGTTCAGCGCCAATCGAAGGATTGGTGGATACCGGCTCTGAATTGACATGGCTGCCCGGGGAAGTGTTGCAATTGATCGGCATAACTCCACTGCGCAAAAAAACATTTCTTACGGCAACTGGTGACCGGATAGAGCGTGAAGTCGGTTATGCCATTTTACGGGTAGATAAATTTGAAACCATTGATGAGGTTGTTTTTGGCCAAAAAGGGGACTTGATACTCCTGGGGGTCAGGACACTGGAAGGTTTTGCGGTCATGGTCGACAATATAGGCCACCGCCTGGTCGCCAGCGCTTCACTGGCGGTTTCGGCAAGGATCGGGAAAGAATTCCAATGACTTTGCGTGGCGCCTAGAATATGACATCAGTTCGGGAATCTATTGAAGATTGGCGCTAACTGGGAAATCAATCTGGTTTAAACAGGTCGAGTCTTTCATTCAATCAGTGTGGATATGCGGACCAAGTAAAAATCGTTGGTTCCTTATTCTGCTCTTCCCCGGCATTAGTCCTGGCCGTGCCTTTGGCCTTAACCTCAACCTTGACCTTTCTCCATGACAAAATCTTTTATGCCTTTGCGTTGCGTTTAATTGCTCTGAAAAATCCTGAAATGAGTATCGATATGTGATGCGGTTTTAGTGTCATCAGCCGCTGCAAAAACCACTTCAAACCACCTCACTGCTTACAGGTAAGCCGTAAAGCCGTACATACTATTTGACAACCATAGCAGATATTGCAATATTAGGATTATAACACTGATGGAAAGGTTGCGTTATGAACCGGAAAAAAAAGCTGTCATTATCGGAAACCGTTAGAGAAGCAATACGCGCGCTGGGGCACGTCCAGGACGTTAAAGAGACCATGAGGGAATTTGATGCGCTGCAATACAAGGAACCACGAAACTATACAACGCATGATATTGTTGCGCTTCGTACCAGGAAAATGCACATGAGCCAGGCTGTCTTTGCCTCTGTTTGTAATGCCAAGATTTCTACGGTGCAGAAATGGGAAAGGGGCGTCTCGAAGCCAACCCCGCCCGTTTACCGTCTCTTTCAACTTATAGAAAATGATGCTCTGGAGCTTATTCATCGGTAAATAAGGGTGTCGGCCAGATTCGGGCGAAAACTGTCACACCGGATGGGCCTTGACTTTCTTTCCCAGTTTTACCCTCGGCCCGTCCGAACCCATGTGCTTTGGCGGGCAAAAGAAATTATATTATAACTAGTCGTTGAAATTATCTGTCTGGCTTAAATATTGGAGATTCCCTATGAAACAAGCCGAAATGAAATCAATCAAGAGGATGCGAATCGCCGATAAAATTCAAAAAATATCAGATTTGTGGGACAACATCCCTGATAAAGAGGCTGCGCTTCCCATACCTGCCTGGCATTTGACCGAATTAAAGAAAAGACACGCTGCCATTGAAAAAAAACCGGAAGATTACTCTCTCTTGATGAATTCGTAAACCGGTATGAGTTTAGTTCATGACTTACGGGATTACTTCTGGGGGTCAGGACCCTGGAAGATTGACGACAATTTTCCAATTTTGATTGCTAAAGATGTAATAAATAAGCTTTATTTTACATCTATGGTGCAAGATATAGCCACTATCTTATATATATTAAATAAAACACAGTAAATTTTATATTACATGTCATTTTTTCGTTTAATCACAATGAGTATAATTACCCGCAGCTTGCTGCGGCTTCGCAAAACATGGAACTCGCCCCCCTTTTAAAAGGAGAGGGGGTTTGCGATATTTTTCTCCCCCTTCTCTTTCCAAGAGAAGGGGGTTGGGGGATGAGTTCCAGGTCAAGTCCTACGCGATACCCCGATACCCTGTAGCTTGCTGCGGGGTGATTCATTTATGATTAAAATATTATTGATTGCTGTATCATATTTTAATTATACTTAAATTAAAAATATGCACACATATATACCCAGGCAACTATACCTTAATAAAATCAGGCCCTTCCAGGGTACGGACCTTATTAAAGTCATTGTTGGCCAGCGCCGCGTTGGCAAAAGTTATATGCTATACCAGGTGATAGATTCCATCCGCAAACATAATCCGAAGATAAAAATCATCTATGTAAATAAAGAAGAGCATCAATTCGGACCGATTAAGGACGCGAATTCGCTCATTAAGTATGTGGAGGAACAGACGGGCGGCAGGGGCCGCAAAGTTTTGCTCATTGATGAAATTCAGGATATCAAAGGTTTCGAATCCGCGTTGCGGAGTTTTGCCGCGACCGGCAGGTATGATATTTATTGCACAGGCAGCAATGCCGCGATGTTCGCAAGCGAGGTGGCCCATCATCTTTCCGGACGGTATATTGAGCGGAAAATATTTGGGCTGTCCTATTCAGAACATCTGCAGTTTCACGGTTTGAAGGATTCGAATGATTCATTTATGCGGTATGTCCGCTATGGCGGCCTTCCATACCTCATCCACCTTCCAAAAGACGATGAAAAGGTAATCTACGACTATTTAAAAAATATTTATGCTACGATTCTTTTTAAAGATATTGTTGCCAGGCACAGTATCCGGGATGTGGCTTTTCTTGAGCGGTTGGTCCTCTATGTTGCGGATAATGTGGGCAGTCTTGTGTCCGCGAAAAAGATCAGTGATTTCCTGAAGTCCCAGAAAACAGAGATATCACCCATTGTAGTATTGAATTACCTTTCCTACCTCTGTTCCGCATTCTTCCTTTTTAAGGTGCCTCGGATGGATATCAAGGGCAAAAAAATATTTGAGGTGAACGAGAAATATTACTTTGAGGATTTGGGATTGCGGCATTCGCTTGTTGGTTACAATGCAAATGATATCGGAAAAGTGCTGGAAAATATTGTGTATCTTCACCTTTGTATTGCCGGATATGATGTATATGTGGGACAGGGCAGGAATTATGAAATTGATTTCGTTGCGCTTCGGGGCGGGGAACGCATGTACGTGCAGGTCGCATACCAGATAGCCGGCGATTCGACCCATGATCGCGAGTTCGGCAATTTACTGAAAATTGATGACAATTTTCCGAAAATTGTTGTTTCTATGGACGAGGCGGCCGGTGGAACATACAAAGGCATTCAACACCTGCATGTCAGGGAATTTTTATTGAAACTCACGTAGAAACGCAGGTTTGCCTCATGATTTCGATTATGGCTTTGCGTTGCGCTTAATTGCTTTGAAAAATCCTGAAAATAGTATCGATACGTGATGCGGTTTTAGTGTCATCAACCGCTGCATAAACCACTTCAATCCACCCCGCCTGAAAGATTTCCATAGATTTTTTGTATATGTTTCGTGAAAATTGCTCGTTGCTGCTTCTAAATACTTCTGCCCGCTTTTTTCTTCACTAATATCCTTCGATAGTTCCAGTACCCTCTCCACACTTCTTTTTTCAGCCTCTTTGCCCGCTGGCCGTGTCTCTGGCCTGTCATCAAATTCACACGGATAAATCTGCCAGTTAGGTATTTTATCCTTGGCAATATCCACTTCCAGGATGAACGAATCATGGCTGTCGTGAACCATTCCTTTGGGCAATTCATCATCATCAAACGGCATTGGCCGGACAAAATCGGGTAGGGCATAGGCAATCAGCGATTTGCCGTATTCCTGAATCCCATTAAAAACATGTGCATGATGCCCAAGAACAACCATTGCCCCCAGATCAGCAGCCTTTCTGCACGCTTTTAGCATATCCGGGGCAGGCCATTCATTCATGCAGGTTCCGCCGTGGATCGAAGCGACAATTATGTCAGCATTCCTTTTGGCTTCGGCAAACAGCCCTGGAACGCATTTATGGTCCGGAGGGCACCCAAGATACCCATTTTTGGCCGAAGTCGTGTTATACGTGCCCGTAAAGCATAAAAAGGCATATTTAAGGCCGCATCCGGGGCAAGTGACATAAACAGGGCGCCCAGCCTCTTCCGGGCTCTTTCCAGCCCCTCCAAACGCGATTCCAGCCTCCTTAAGCAGGGCCATGGTATGCTCAACCCCCTCATTACCCCAATCATACAGGTGATTGTGCCCCAGGTTAACGATGTTAAATCCATGTTTCTTTAACAGGGGTATTGCGCTGTCCGGACAAACATACTTACCAGCAGAGGCATTATGCGGCACGCGTGCCTTGGATGCCAGGGTCTCCAGATTGCCGAAAAGCAGGTGTTTTTTCTGCAGGAGAGGGGCAACAGGGGCGAACGGGTCAGTGCCTGTTTCTATGGCCTTGCCAATTTTTCCATGAAGCATGATATCGCCCACGGCAAGGAGACGGCATATTTGACTTGTCGGTTGCATGTTGATATTTCTTGGCAAAAAAGCTATTTTAAATATATATATTCAGATGGTATAAATTCTTCAGGAAAATACAATGGCGATAATTTCAATGTTTTATGGAATCATAATTTCGCTTTATTTTCTCGATAAAAAGCGGCACAAGCTGCCTCACATTCATGTAAAATACCAGGAGCACGAAGCGGTTGTTCAAATACCTGATGGTAAAACTTGTCGCTGATTGGGATTTGGCAATCAAGGGCGAGGGTGTTTTCAAAATCGATCCTCTAAAATAGGGGGAAACCATGCTGCCACGGATCAAAGCTGTTACGCCTGGAAAAAATTACAATTTAATTTTAATATTCAACAATGGCGAGAAACGGCGTTTCAATGTTAAACCTTATCTGAGCACGGGAGTATTTGTTGATCTAAAGAAACAAAGTATTTTTAACGCAGTACGGCCTTTTCATGGGAGCATCCAATGGCCAGATGGGCAGGATTTTTGTCCAGATATGCTTTATGAAGAAAGCGTTCCCATTTAAATGCCTTTTTCCCTCATAGCTCGCTTGCCTTGAGTTTTATCGGAGGATTTTCTCTCGGTCTTGATCCTGCAGTTGCTCGGTCTTAATCTTGGCCTTTTTTTCCTCGGTCTCAGTCTTGCCTTTTCTCGGTCTCAACCTCGACCTCGGCCTTTTCCTTCCTCGTCCTCGGTTTTGCCTTTTCTCGGCCTCAACCTCGACCTCGGCCTTTTCCTTCCTCGTCCTCGGTTTTGCCTTTTCTCGGCCTCAACCTCGACCTCGGCCTTTTCCTTCCTCGTCCTCAGTCTTGCCTTTTCTCGGCCTCAACCTCGGCCTCGGCCTTTTCCTTCCTCGTCCTCGGTTTTGCCTTTTCTCGGCCTTAACCTCGGCCTCAACCTTTTTCCTTTTTTCAGTAATATCTATTGACGGGGCAATGGAAACAAAGTATCTTTAATACAGATACAACAAGAGGTGGTAATGGGTAATAATCTGGGGCACGATGAAATGGTGGTCATGCTCCATGAATTGGATGCTGCACTTGATAGGCCCGCTTGGCATAGTCATTTGCGGGGGTTCTGCGGCTATTTTGAGTTATGGACTGCGGCGGCAGTCGTTGGATATTGATGTTCTGAATTCCACGGCGCCGCTTGTGGACCCGGGCATCAAAAAAGCCATTGAAGACATTGGAGAAGCGCACGGGAAAAGCGAGCATTGGCTGAACGATCATGCAAAAAAAGTGTATGAGTATTTACCAAAAGGCTATGTCCCGGACACGCAGCCCTTATCCGGACTATTCAAGAAACTGCACCCTGTTGTTATTGAGAAATCCGATTTTGTCATCACAAAATTGGCCTATTACGAGAGGATACGATTGAGAGACAGTCGGGACATAGAGGAAATTGCTTTCGAACCAGAGGACATAGAAAAACTGTACCGGAAACTGAATGCATTGGCGAAAAAGGACCACGTGCGGGCGCTTTTGATAGAGGCGAATTTTAAGGAGTTCAAACCGGAATTGGTGAAAGATGAAGAAGGGTGCAGATACCAGAGAGCAGAAACGATTACAAAATATGCGGTTGAAAGATACGGCCTGAAAATAACGGAAGCAGAACAACGGGAATGGGAGGACGCGATATTAGCCATGACTGACACCAGTGCGGGAATTGTCGCTCGTTTGGACAGAAAAATGGCGGAGTGTATAGAGCGTGGTGACAGGGAAACGGCAAAGCGGGATTTAGCCTATCGGGAAAAGCAAGGGGGCGGTGAATGAACGCGCTGGATGAAAATACAAAAGAGACGCTTTACCGGAAATGGCGGCGGCTCGGTTGGGACGTCGATGCGGAAGCATATGACGGCCATGTGGATCCGGAAGAAACCATTGTGGAAACCACGCATGCGGGCCGGCACGATGACCGCTTGTTTGAATGGCTTCTGACTTTTACAAGAAATTACTGGGACCTTATTAATATCAAAAAGGTGCTTCGGTTATTAGATCGGGCGGATAAGCCCGTGCTTGGGGCGGTTTTTGATATTGCAATGGCGCATGGGGCAACCCGGAACTTCAGGACCATTACGGAGAAATGTGGGCCTTATGTGAAACCGCAGATTCTTTTCCATAAAATGGGCGCTTTTGAAGGGTTACGGGCGCAGGAAATAAAAAACGGTCTGGAAACCTACAAAAAATGGGGGCTTTACTGTACAATGATGGATTTCTATGAAGATGCGGCATTAAGAAGAAGAGAGGTGCTGCAAAAAAATCCTCTTCTGGCCTTACGGGCGCTTTTAGGGTCTAATATTCGTGCGGAGATTTTGTTTTTCCTGGAACAGCAGACGGGCATGGCCATACAGGCGCTTGCGCGGAACATCGGCTATGCGTACAGCGCGGTCTATAACGAAGTTCTCGCAATGGTGAAAAACGGTCTTGTTGTGGAGAAACCCGGTCGCGGGCACATACTGTCTTTGAGTGAACACATCCGTCAACTTTTGAAAGTGCTCCCGGCATAGTAGATAACAAAATCCTTTATGACTTTGCGTTGCGCTTAATTGCTTTGAAGAATCCTGAAATCAGTATTCGTACGTGATGCGGTTTTAGGGTCATCAACCGCTGCAAAAACCACTTCAACCCGCCCCGTCTGAAAGACTTCCATAAGTTCCGTGTATATGTTTCATGAAAATTACTCGTTGCCGCTTCCAAATACTTCTGCCCGCTTTTCCCCTCACTGATATCATTCGATAGTTCCCGTAACCTTTCCACAATTCTCACTTCAGCCTCTTTACCCGCTGGCCGTGTCTGGCCTCGCTATAAATAGGCCTAAAATACATTGATTAGGCGGCGCCCTCCGCGGTGCCGCACTTATGGGTAATAGATAGCTTAACAAGGGGGGAAAGGGCCTGCTTCGCCGGCCCGCTTCGCTCTCGCGTAAGCGAGGCGAGCAAGGCGGGGGGATTAAAGCGTTCAGTCTTACTTTTCTTCCAGCATTCTTGCCCTGAGTACACCGCAGGCGTATCGAAGGGCATTTTGTTTTCTTCCTCAACCTCGACCTTGGCCTTCTTCTCCTCAGCCTCGGCCTTGGCCTTGACCTTTTTTTCCCTCAACATTGGTTTCGGCCTGCCCAATGCCTGAGTTACTATGTTATGCAATAAAAAAGCTACCTTCCTTATTAAGCCGACCTCAAAGGTCGTTTCATTAAACGTGGTCGCTAGGCGCCACAAATTGAAAGGAAGGTAGCCGATGAAAAAGATGATTAATTACACTGCAAAAGACAAAGAGATTTTTGTAGGGCTTGAAGATTCGAAACGTACTTGGAAATTGTGCATTCGAAGCGAAAGAATTGTTATTCAAGAGACCACTATGCCGGCTCAATATGATGTGTTAAAAGCATATTTTCACAATGGCTACCCCGGCTGTAAAATAAAAGTCATCTATGAAGCAGGCTTTAAAGGTTTCACCCTGCACGACCGTCTTGCTGCAGATGGAATTGAGTGTGTAGTTACGCCACCGCACACGGTCACTCAGGAAAAGAACAGCAGAGTAAAGTGTGATAAGATAGATGCTCGGCGTCTGGCGATTAATTTGGAGAATGGGGATTTCAAGACGTGCTATGTGCCGGATAAAGAATTACGGGAAGATCGGCAGGCCAGTAGAATGCTCATACAAGTCCAGAAAGATATCGTACGCCAAAAGAACCGAATCCGGAAGTTTCTGGATTTTCATGGATACGAGGAAGAGTTTCCTGCCGGGGCTTGGTATGATCGGGATTATCGGAGGCTGGAGGAATTAAGTATTTCCGAACCACTGCAATATTGCCTGACACTTTCTCTGAATATGCTTCGCCATCTTGAAGAAATAAAGAAAAAGCTCGTGTGCCGACTCAAAGAATTATGCAAAAAACCGCGATATGAGAAGACATTTAATCTGTTTGAGTCTGCTCCTGGTGTCGGCTGGTTTACGGCTATCCGGCTTGTTCTTGAATGGGGTACCGATATCGCAAAACGATTTTCGTCAGAAAAAAAGATAGCTGCTTTTACTGGGCTGACCAGTAGCGAATACTCAACCGGTGACACTATTCGACGAGGTCGTATTACCGGTCAAGGAAACCGTACTGTACGGGCATGGTTGGTTGAAAGCGCCTGGACCGCATATAAAAAAGACCCTGTTCTTCTGCATAAGTTCCAGGATATTTATTCCCGTACGAGCAGCAAAAAGAAGGCTATCGTTGCTGTTGCCCGAAAACTCGCGGTTCGACTTCGTACATTGGTGGTGACGAACACACCCTACCAATTGGCTGTAGTACGCTGAGAAGAAAATTGAGAGCAAAGATAATGAAGAGACAACCAAGACAAGTTTCGGAAGGAAGTGTACAACGGTCGACAAGCTGTGCAATTGCAGCACGACACTGAGTATGTTGACACTATTTCCGACTTTCCGGAAAGTAGACTGTGGCTTGACCACGAATAGGAGCTTGAAAAGGTGTCTTGTTCATTGTTTTAAAGAAATAATTATGGAAGGCCGCTTTACCCTTGACTGTGCATCATAGGAGCTTGTCGAAGCACACGGTTTTCGAGGACCTTCCATCTTACGATGATTGAAGGCTTTACCGGAAAGTCCCGCGAAGCCTTCGTTATTTTCTTGTTTTCGAAGTCTGGAAGGGTTATTTTCTTGACGAGGAGGCCGAATTTGGATGCGGAGAGAGGAAAACGGGGGGGCTTTATCGAATGCCGGAACAAAATTCGCCTTGCAGTGTACATCTCGACACATCACGAATCGGAAAATCAAAATGCTTATCAATTATACTTCAGACGATAAAATCTTTCCTGCAAGGGAAGCGGCGTAAATTGGGATGGTCATTATCCTCCCATAAACGCTGAAATTTTCCTGCGAGAAACGGACACCCCTGCCGAGGTTCCGTTCTTCCAGAAACAAATGCAAGCTCTGCATTTGGCCTTTGGTCCCGGCCTTGACCTCAGCGGGGATTATTTTCTCGCCGTATTGCACCACATAATCCACCTCTGCGCTGCTTCCCGGTGACTCCCGATGCCAGTAGAAAAGCTGTGGCCTGAGCCACGGCGGGTTGCCGGTGATAATTTCCAGGCCAGCGGAAATCTCCGCAAGATTCCCCTTATTAATCATATCTATGGGTGCGGCCACCACCTGGCGGGATAAATCAAGACCCATGAGCATCTGGTGGACACCCAGATCAAACGGCAATGCCTTAAATTTCCGGATATCCATCTGGGCGCCCAGCGGAATTCCCCGAGCCGCTGTGTGGAACACCTTCTGGCCAAGTCCGGCCTGGATCAGAAGCTCAAGCGCCTCCCGATATCCGTGCGAAGAGGCGCCTTCGACAATGTTTGAGAATTTAAATTTTCCACCAGCCTGCCGGCTTATAGCGCGAAAGGTCTCCTGAAGTTTAATGACCGGGGCCCGCTTTTTATACTTCGTGAAATCCGACTCGAGCGTATTGATATGCGCGGCAGTAATCTGCTGACACGCCCGGACATCTCGGTTTTCCCTGAAATCAGAAACCGTTTCGGGTAAACCACCGACCATCTGGTATATCTTGAACCGGTCTAGAAGTTTACCGTGGATTGCTTCCTCCAGAGGTTTTGCCGGACTCGCTCCTTCAACCGCGGACACAAGGTATTCATTTTCCGTTGCTCCCAGGAATTCAATAAAATTCATGGGATACATGAAAAGCATTTCAATACGACCAACGCCAAAAGATGGGATTTCTTCCAAAGCGAATTCAAGCAGGGAGCCCGCTGCCACAACATGGAGTTCGGGAAGCTTCTCATGAAAAAACCGCAAAGCGCGAAGCGCATCGGGACATGCCTGTATCTCGTCCAAAAATAGCAGTGTCTTTCCGGGTAGGATTGGCACACCAAAATAAGGGATCAGTTTTTCAATAATGGAGACGGGATCAAGGGAGCCGGAAAAGAAGGTTTTTACCTCCTTGTTCTCCTCAAAGTTTACTTCCAGGTAATGGTCGAAACGTTTTCCAAGTTCTCTGATGGAATAGGTTTTCCCAACCTGTCTTGCTCCCCTGAGTAACAGGACTTTTCTATCTTTTTTATTTTTCCAATTTAAAAGATATTCGTCTATTTTTCTATTCATTTGCCGAAACCACCATTATTATAACCAATATCATACATTAAAATACGTTTTTTATAATCAATATGCAAGCATATAATGCATTTTGTGACACCAATCAGTTTCCCAGTCCCCCGCCGGAAATCTGCCCGCCTCGACTCGCTCTCGGCCCGCTTAGCCCGCGAAGTGAGGCGAGCGAAGCGGGCCGGAAAGCCATGGCGAAGTGTTACCTATTTTACTTGATTGCATGGATGTGAAGGGGTATTTTTTCTAAAAATGGACAAAACCGATTTTTTGCAGGCATCAACAAATCATATCACTCTCAAGTGGATAGGTTCCCATGGGGAAACATCGTACGTGCCATTCGCTATAACAATGGTTTGTCCTGCGGCCTGGTTGCGCAGGGCCTGATAGAGCATGACCGGAGTCGTGACATTCACCACATTACCGCTCAAAGGCAGGGCAGGCACCTGTTTGCCGTCAAAAGCAATATACGCGGATGAAAACGCGGCACACGACACAAGCAAAAAAATCGGAAAGGTTTTATTCATGCGTTCCTCACTTTAAATAGGTTTTCGAAAGGCCTTCGGTCCATTTTTTAGTTGACATAACACTTCCCCTTAGTTGCGCAACGAAGCAGTGAATGCCGCGGCAAAGTCTGATACCTGCTTTTCCGCCTCTGAGAAAGCGGTCTCATTTAACAGAATAAGCGTTTGTTCCACTTTACCGTCGCACTGACCTATGACATTCCCAATCCTGCCGATACAATCCTTCGCTGAACTGACGATTTCGGATGTCGCGATGATACTTGCCGGTTTTCCGTTCAACTTCCCTTTTTTCTTGTAAATTGCATGGAAAACCTGATCTGACAGCTTTTTTATCTCCCATGACATGTTGTTGAACCTTGTAGGGCTGATGATGACAAAGCAGTCCTTATTCATTATCTCCCCGGGGTCTTTTATATCAAGCGCTTCCTTTACGGAAACCGCAAGCCCTAGCGTGCCAAACGCCTTTGCCAAGTGATATGCGGCCATTTTTGCATTCATGGCCTTCTTCGGCGTGGCATTGGTTTTGCCGTCTATTGTACTGTCCTCTTCGGACATGCTCTTTTCACTCTCGATCCCGGCCGAATAGATTACAATCACCGTCTTCTTTGGACCAGCGCCTGAAACTGCGGCCGCGGCAAACAGCACGGCAGCGCATACAGCAAACAGGAACATGCCTTTATGTTGCATGGATATTCCTTTCAAATCGCGGGTATTATTTTCTTTGGACAGGTATTGTATTATAAAACAGGAATACGGGGAAATACCAAGGATTTTCCCACTGATTCCAGTTGTCGTCGCGTTTATCCAGTGAATCTGGCAAGGTAAAACCTATTCCCCAGAAGTCATATTCTGAGCACTTATTGTCGTAGTCTTCTGTCATAATATTCATGAAGGCATACGGAGGACTGCCGTCGTAATATAAGCGTATCTCCTGCTTGGGAATCCGTATCTCATATACCGGCAGCTTTCCCCTGGTAATACCCACTTTTAAATGATAATTGAAGTTCATATACTCAGGGTTGCGGCCAGGCACAACCGTGTCGTTCCAAAGGTAAATGACGTCGCTCCAGCCCCCAAGGCACAGTTTAATATTGTCCCCGCAGACCTTCTCCCAGCCGCGGCCCACAATGGACTCGTCGTCGACAAGGGTTTTCCAGCCGATATACATGAATGAGTCGTCATGGCATGCGTAGGTTTCACACTGGTAATCTTTGGCAAAACCCTTCCACGAACCCTTGGTAAGCGCATGGTTTTTTTCGCCGGTAAATCCGCCAATACAATACGCCCTGTCCCAGTCCGCAAGGGTACCGTCAATGACAGGCGGTTTATTTGTTTTATACACGCGAATGGTGTCGCCGCCCTGTCCGAGGACAAGTGAAAAACACAAAAGAAAGGGAAAAGCGGAATATTCGAGGGCCTGTTTTAATTGCATTCCTGATATCCTGTCAGCGTTTCTTTAAACGTATTGTCTCTATGCCAAAACCCCTGATGTCCTTGACTGCCGTTTGCCCTGCAATTTGCTGCAGCATCGCGCCTCCGTCCTCAGCAGGACCTGAGGTGAAAATGTCACACCGGACTCCGGGTATCTGGACCGTAATCGAGGCCTTTGTTATGGAATCGATTGTTTCATAAAACCGGACAATATAGCCTTCCCTGTTCCAGGCCTTTTTAAACGCCGTTAATGCAATGGACCCCGACGGTTCGATAGTGAGGCAGCTTGCCTCTTCGGGCAAAAGTCCCTTGCCTGATTTTGCTTGTACGGCAAGAAGCGGGTTCATTGTCTGTTCCCCGAAAAGCGGGGCATTCGACTGTTTCCAGGTTCCGGCATGGCCGCGTATCGAGAAGCATTCTGGCATAAGACCGCTGTCGCCGAGAAACAGCGATTTCTTAATAATGCTCCTGTCTTCCTTGTCGCATATCCATAAATTCGATGGCCGTTCCCCGGAGATCGTGATCCCATACGATGCGTTGTCATGCACGTCGATCCACGAAGCGCACGCTGCTTTTGCGGACACGCAGTCTTCGAGCGGCGCGTGCCATTTTTCATTATAAAGACCTGTCCAGGCACACAGTCCCTGCACTGCCTTTGACCAACCCTCTGCAGTTGCGGTCCCGCGCCAGACAGGCTCATGCGGGTATTCGACCGACCCGTATTGCATGCCCACGCGCATGGAACACGAATGATCGTCACAATTCACGTCTGCGTGGAGCGCGTATAATATGTTTGGAAAAGGCGTAATGGGAACGACCTGGATATCGATCCGAGGCACGCCTGCATACACATGGACATTCAGCTCTACAGCGCGTCCGACAAGTGACACGCCCGCGCGCACAGGCCCTTTTTCCAGCCTTGCAGAGGTGAATGCCAGGGGCGCCGAACCGGTTTTTCTGTCCATATATTCCGCTTTAAACGTTGGTATTCCCAGAATGCCGTATCCGTGTTCCCATACGCGTATGCCGTTTTGCCCGACCATTTCACGCCTGTTTGCTTTATCAAAAATACTTCTGATGCCCTTATTGTCGCATTTAACCTTATAATACGCATTTTCAAAAGTGCTGTCCGGATTCCACTGCACGGTATCCTCCATAGAAGGCCTGCCTGCCCTGGCGCTGTCAGTCACATAGTACGTTTTCCATCCGAATGATGGCATTTTCGATGCCACAAAAACGAGTTTGGATATTTTACATCCCCTGCGCGATCCCCGTACTGCCGTTATTTCCTGACAGGGGACAAGACGCCCGGAACTGCCAATAATGGCGGGAACCATGGATTCGGGCATTTCCACTTCTGCCGTAGCAACGTCTATGCGAGTTCCATTGGAAAGATTAACAACAATCACCGGAATACCCTTATTTCCGGTCTTAACACTGCGCGTCATGTCCTTGAGCGCTGCAATGCTGATGCGTTCGCCCTGTTCGCGCGCCCATGCGGCAAGCGGAGGCAGCAATGTGTCGCCCTTCCTTTTCTGGTATCCCCAGTTATGGGTGCTTACCTGCATCAGGTTTTCCCAGCAACTGTCAAGTGTTTTTGAAGGATACGGACGAATGCCGGTAATATCGAGAACTGCCGAAAGTTTTTCCGCGCGCAACAAGGCCTGTTCGGCAATGGCCCTGTCGTAATATTTGGTCCATCCCCACTGGTAATAGAGTTGTTCGCCATGCTGGGTAAACCCTGTGCCACGCTGCGGAGGATCGATGCGGCCTGCAGCAACCCTCGCGGTATATTCTTTTACGAACCGTGTCATGGTCGACGTAATAATAGAGCACCCAATGCTTTTCGAATCTCCGCTCGAATCCCATGAACTGCAAGCGGCGATAAGTGCGGGTATGTCGGGCATTGCATCGTCTCCCCCGCCGTCGACGTACTGGACCGAAAGATCCATACGACGGTCCATGAGCATAAAGCGCAGTATGTCCCGGTCATTGTTATATATACCGCTCAAGCGGCCCCTAAACGTGTAATTGTATGGATGGAAAAGCACTTCTGAACCATCGAGGCCTACATATGCGAATGTCGTTGTAAGCAGGGGGTTTTGGTCTACCTTACACGACTGAAACAATGCGATCCCGCATTTGGACATGACCTGCGCCATCTGCGGTACCGGGTCTGAAAGCTCGCCGTTTTTCGCGATGATCGATTCGTATCCGAGTTCGGTCCGCAGAAAATGTTTGGCATAGGCAAACTCGCGAAGCATGAGCTCCTGGCCAAGGTCCGCGTAATGAGGACTGGTCCAGCTGCACCCGATTTCCAGTTGACCGGCCTTTAATTTTTCCATAAGACGTTTACGCAACTGCGGATGTGTTTGCAGAAAATGCTTGATCGCCGATGTGTGTTCGATAGTATAGGCGATGCGGGGGTCTTTTTCTGCCAAATGGATGGCCTGGACAATAAAGGTATCATATAACGCATAGCAATCCGTAACAAGCCCGGTGAAATCTATGTCCATGTGCGTTGATGGGACAATAATGGCCATTTTCCTGCAGGCCGAATCAGTCGCCGGAGTGGCGGCGCGGGCGTCAATTGAGGTGAAAAGAACAAGCATGCATGCGACAGACAGGCCGGCCATGCTTCCTGAACTCCGTATTATTTGCCCGTTGTATTGCTGCGTGTTCATTTATTTTTTGCAAGCTTGAGCCCCAAAGCATAGGCTTTCTCGCATATCGCGGCGTCCTTGTTGGACGTTAACCTGCATGGGCTGCCATGGAGTTTGATGCTGCCGATGGTTTCGATACCGTAATATCCTTTCAGCCGCTCTTCGATCCACGTCAGCACGCTTTCGTACGATTTTGGGTTATCAGCTTCGTAGGTCATGACAAGCACCGCACGCGCTTTTTTCGGAAAATGGTTCTTTAGATCAGGACCGAGAAAGCAGTACATACGGTCGAGAAACATCTTGAGCTGCGCGCTGACATGGTCAAAGTACACCGGCGTGCCAATGACCAAGCCGCATCCTTCTTCAACCGCCCCCACGAATCCGGCCATGTCGTCCTTGATGCTGCAGGCAAGCGGCCGCTTCTTGCACGCCATGCACGCTTTGCATGACCGCAGTTTCATGCGCTCGGGATGGAACAGCATTGTCTCTGCTCCGGCCTTTCCCGCCCCTTCAAGCACTTTTTTAACAAGGAACCCTGTATTATGGTTCGCATGCGGACTTCCGTTCACGCCAATAATTTTCATAAGAATATCCTTTCAAAATTTGGCGCGAAGCGCCTTCTCCGCGTTCCGATACGCTATCTTGTCGATCACCCTGTGAGGCAGCTCGAGCTGCAGGAGAAAATATTGGTAATCCGTGTATAAATACAACATATTCAACACCTCAACAGCCTCATTCCGCTGAGGAGGCAGCCGTATCGAATTGTCTGTGCCGAAAAAGATACGGTCCTGATACTTTATAAAAAAGGGCCGTAACTCCTGGATCTCCCTTGGCGTCAGTCGATGGGCAGTGCTAATCTTCAGGGGGCTTGAACCGTCGGCGCATACGTTCGGATGGCGGTCAAAGAGAGTTCCAAGCGAATCATAGCCCATAAAATTCATATGGGCCAGGATAAACTGTACATCTTTATGCTTGTCCGCTATTTTTTCGAACAAGGCCAGTACGTCCCGGTTGGTATAGGGCAGCCCTTTCCATATCTTCTCATAATTGCAGTCCCAGTATACTATTTCAGGATCGCAAAAACGGTGGTTCAAATGCCACAGAATGGGAATGCCCAGCTTTCCGCATGTGGCGTATATGGCGTTCCATGCTTCGGAATCCATGAGCCGGTAATCGAGGGCATCATCGTAGATAAATCCATTATGGAGTTTTACGCCCTCAACACCTCTGGTCTTCACAAGGTATTCCAGCTGCGCAGGGGCAGGCGGGTCTTTGCTGAATTTGAGCCAGAGAAAAGGATGCATGGACGTATCGGTACGGCAGTACTCGTATAAGGGACGAGCCGTATCCAGAGTCCCGTCGAGGATTACTCCGCCGCACAGCCCGCCCAGGTCTCCCATGGCCTTTTTCCAGTATCCGACCCCTTCTTGTATCAGCCCCACGGTTGAACAGGCGTCAGTCATATGCATGTGCATGTCGAACCATACCCTGGGCTGGGCGCGTTCGTGGCCCTGCCACCCTTTGGAGAAGCCATTGTCAGCCGTATCAAGATACGCGACATTGCGGTGATGGTACGGCTGGTATTCGGAACGGGAAATGAGGCCGTGATAGACGGCAACAGCAAGCAGCGAGACTGCTGCCGATATAAGAAGCGTGGCGACAAACGATCTCATGAAGGTCCTCCGTTGAAGATCTTTGATTATTTGCAAAATACAAGTTTCTTCTGGATACTATTCCGGTTGTACCCAACCGGACGCACAGTGCCCGACATGCCTGCCGATAATGTCGAAAATGAGAAAACGTTCATTTCATCTGTCTCACTTACATTCAATCCATACCTTTTCAGCGTTGCACAATCAACCGCGTGCAATGTGTTTTTGCCTGCGCCCTGACACGAACGATGTATACGCCGTTCGGCATGGATGCTGCATTCCAATTAAACGCCTGGCCCTGGACGCCGGAGTACCGGGCAACGCAGGCGCCTCCTTCGTTGAATATATCAACTGCGGCATTGCGATAAAAACAAGGGAAAACTATTGTCGTGTTTGACCGGAATGGGCTTGGAAACACTCCAAGATTTACACCGCCTCCTCGTTGTGTCTGTTTTTCCGCTATACCGGCATTGCCGACAATAAGTGTTCCTGCCAGATTCGTGTCCATCGTGAAAACCACATTCTGACCCTGCATGCTTGCGAGATATTCGATGGAATATATCTGATATGTGCCGCTGGAAAGCGGCCCGACAGAATCATACTCGATTGTCTTTCCCTGGCCCTCACATTCAGTGCATTCAGCCGCAAGTCCCCAGCAATACGAAAGGAAAATGGACCGGTTCTCAATTGAACATCCATCAAAGTCTGTCCAGCGGGTCCAGCAGCAGAGCGCTGATTCATCCGTCAATGTAAGAGTCAACACGTCCTCTTCTGTCGGACCCTGCGGAAAGACAGCCACACTGTCCGCTGCAACAGACATCACGGCAAGCAGGATAAAAACGATTGCGAACTTCATACTACCTCCTTTTTTTTCCGTTAAGCAGACGTACAACAAGCGGAACCGTAAAAGCAAAAGCGATCCCGTTTCCGCATCCTCCAATCCGGCCCTTGTTATTCGTTTCTCCGTTTGACTGCAAACTATTGAATGGTTTTTCAACCGATACCGTAACAACTTTTTCAGCAATACACCGCGCCATCCGGCTTCCGGCGGCAACGGCTTCAGGATCATCGCTCATAACGCTTACTTTAATGTAACACTGCTCTTCTATGCATTCATAAAAATATCCGAACAGGCCGACAAATACCCGTGCGCTGTCGCCGATTGTGTCAATGGGTATCTGTTCTCCGGACGCAGTTCTAATCCAGAGGTCTTTTGCGTTCTCCGTAACCCCCTGGTCGTAAATTTCCACGCACATTTCAATTGCTCCATTGATATAGCCCTGATACGATGCGCAGGTGAAACCGCAGGCAGTATATACAGGCGCGGCGCCGTCAATGGCGCGGTACAATGACGCAGTATCCGGTATCTGCGGTACGGTTGAACATGAACCGCCCTTGGTCCAACCGGCGATTTCATTGTCGGCAGGGACGCAATCCCAGGGAGCGGCAGCGCATAATAAGGGAATTGCTATTGTCAGCAGTATTGGGAATCGTATGGCCATCTGTTTCATGATAATCCTTTGGTATAGTCTATCGTACAAGAGCGGCGTTCGCAACGAGTGTATGTCCCTGCATATGCACTTTTATATAATAGATACCTGACGCCAATATACCGGGGTTCCATTGCAGACCTGCACCAAGCACAGCCGCTGTTGTCGTAATACGGTCCGCCAAACCGCCGCGCTGATCGTAGATGAAGACTGTGGCAGACGCCAACGGCAAAATCCCGGCATGGCAAGCGCGGATCATTGCCGTGGCATTGAAGGGACTGGGCGCAATGGTAAGTTCCATAGTGGCAGAAGAAGCGCGTCCGTTCCCGGCAACCGATGCGGCCGCTTCATGCTGAAAAACATGGATAATGGGGACTCCCCCGCTCAGTGTATAGTTTTCCATTATATAAAGCAACCCATGTTCCCGGTCGTACGCACCCTGCGTAAGCCGACGGTGCGAATACGCTATGGACATTTGTTCCCACATATAGGGGTCCAAGTCCATATATGCATAGGGTTGTGGCTCCCATGACTCCATTGTGCCGCCAGCAACAGCGGCCAAATCCGCAGGATCGTAAAACATAAGGGCATGTTTGTGGGTCGTCGCCCCCGCGGATGAGCATCCCCCGAGGGCTTTGGTGCCGATAAAAACAAGCGACGATTTATTTCCCGATGTGAGCCACACTGCGCCGTCCCATTCATCGCATTTATAACACGCAAGGGTTGAATTACATACGGTCCAAAAGCTGTCGTCAAAGGGGTGCGCTGCGGAATAGCGGAGAAGTTCGACATACGAAACAGCGCTTCCCGAATCCGGCGGATTGCCGTCCTGCCACGGCGCGACCGCATATATTGTCGGCCCATGACTGCCACCCTGGTCCCTTCCGCTGTTCCAACGGTACACGCCGGTACCGAGATATTTTCCGCCAACATGCGAGTCCGCCCATTCCTTGGGTATCTCGACCAGATACCCGGTCGTCAGCATCTGAAACAGGCCGCCGATGCTCCACATGTCCGTTGGCTGCGCATCCGCAAGATTCGGATTGCACCACCCCTGCGACGGTACGCTGATATTGTACGGCGGCTCCCCCCAATTATACCCCCAATTTACATATAGCTTATCGCTCGCCTGCGCGCCCTGCTGCGGAAGGTAGAGCATACCCTTGATGCTGAAATGATCTTCGTTGGGTACATAGGGCCCGGGGACCGGACAAATATCGGTCAATTGCTGCAATGTGACGGGCGATGGCAGGTCATTGCTGTTTTTATTAGTGGAAATCACCGGCGCCGGAATGCTGAATTCGGCCACATAAAGGTCGTATATATGTCCCATGCCATAGAGAGAACCCGGATAGCCGTCATTGGGTCCGGCCGGGTCTCCATCCGGGGAATAAGCAAGCGGCCACCCTCCATAAGAAAGAAGCGGTACTTTAAAAGCCCCTTTATATACCAGGTCTTCCGGTTGGAAAAGTTCGCCAAGAACTATGGTGGTCACGATCACTATAAAAAAACAAATACAACGCATAGTGGTTCTCTTTCCGTTTGATATTTATCGAATAAGCATGACTGGTATTGTCACGGCTTTCTTTTCTATCCGGACGCAGACAAGGTAAAGGCCGCTTGAATGGTCGTGCGCGTTCCAGAGCGTCTTTTGTCCGATGGTAAATTCATTTTTATTTTCAACAGAATTGGCAATACACACGCCGTTTACGGCATATATTTTTATCTCTACATTTGCGGCCGCCAGCCTGCCATGATTTATTTCTATGCATACGGACGCGTTAAACGGATTGGGGGCCGCCGTCACCATTAAGGCATCCTGGGTCATATCGGGCGTTCCCTGGCCAACACCGGAACTGACTTCATGCTGAAAAACATGGATAATGGGTTTATGATCATATACATACTGCTCAATAATATACAGCAATCCATGCTCCCGGTCGTAGGCGATTGAGCCAAGGACTTCGTTCTCGTACCCGGCATCATAACCGGTATGCCATACGATTTCGGTAATATCTTTATAGGCATACGGCTGCGGTTCCCATGGCTGCTTTACGCCTTGCGCTACTGCCGCAAGATCGTCGGGGTCGTAAAACATGATGACGAATTTATAATTGCTTGGGGTGCCGCGGTGGGACCCGGCCGCAGCGCACTGGTCGAGGCACTTGGTTCCAGCAATGATAAACGATGCATCGTCACCCGACGTAAGCCACGCGGCGCCGTTCCATTCCTCGCATTTGTGGCATTGGCCGGAAGGTGAACAAAGTGAGGGCCAGTCTTCGAGAGGATGCTGCAGTGTGTAGGCAATGAGCGGAGTGCTGCGGACAACCGCGCCCGAATCGGGCGGATTGCCGTATCCCCAGGGCGCCACCGCATACAGGCTGGGACCGCCCTCGCTGTTCGGCTCGTTTGCCCTGAACATCCCTGTCCCGATATATCTTCCCTGCACATACGCATCGGCCCATGCTTTGGGGATATCCAGAATATATCCGGATATCCTGGTAACCGGCAGGCTGTCGATAAACCAGAGTTCCGTGGGCTGCGGATCTGAAAGATCGGGATTGATCCAGCCCATTGTTGGATTATATTCTCCATAGGGATCGCAACACCAGTAATAACCCCAATTCACGTACATTTTTCCCTGTTCCTGCTGGCCCTGCGGTAAAAGGTATTGCAGTCCGTGAACGTGAATAGGACCGCAGCACCATGGATTATCAGGATCAGGGTTGATATCGACGCCTGCATGGAGTGTCTGGGCAAGATGGAGACTTCCGAAAGTCTTGGAAACCACAGGTTGGGGGATCGCCACCTCCGTCACTTCTGAATTCCCATGATAGCTTCGTCCAAACAGGGAACCAGGATATCCGTCGGCCGTACCGCCTGGGTCGCCGGGAGGATAATATCCCAGCGCAGTGCCTGCGTAGTCCCAATTGGTCCCAATAGCGCCCTTATAGACCAGGTCTTCCGGTTGTAAAAGTCCGCCGGAACATAACCATGGCGCTAGTATGGATATCATAAAAACGCCGTGACAAAATACTTGGCGCATAACATCTCCCGCTTGTTGACCGACTGCTAATTTATCTCCCAAGAATGAGCTTCTTTATATAGTGTCCTCCCCGAACCTTCGCCCGCAGGACATATAAGCCGCTGGGCAACGCCATCCCTTTCATATCAATACCGTCCCAGCGAAATATACCCGAAGCCTTTACCGCTCCGTTTCCGGCAAGATGCTTGACAACTTTGCCCTTCACATCAAAGACAGACACTCGTAATGAAGGATCGTCTGCAATCGACCGGTGCAGGGTGATCCGGGTTGCCGAACGAAATGGGTTCGGCGAAGCGCTTATCAATCCCCCTGCGTCCATATCGTCCGCGTTCATGAAAATGGACGACGCAGACATATCGATAGTAACAAGACCGGCAACGGAGGCAATGCCCAGCTCCAGTGATTCCCCGTATTCAGGGGGTGTCGTTGTAGTCGCCGCTTTTGGATCAAGACTATGCAGCGCCCGTTCCTCATTCATCCTGATCCTGCCCACAAAATCGTTCGTTGCCGGGTCAGTGCTCAGAAAAATAGCCTTTGGTTCAAAAACATACGCCGCGTTGAACTGATCGCCGTCGTAGGTCCCATGCAGCGCCGACATCAGGACCAGCCTGCATTTATCTCGGATAGGCGGCGTATTGGAAGCCCGGACGCATTTGGTGGCCTCGGTACAATACACGTCATTTGGACTGAATGTGTTCATGTGGTTCTTGAACGCCATGGTAAAATACCCGTGGTTCCGGTCAGAATGACTTTTGAGCACCGGCGCGTTTACAAAATAGTCGCATTCGAACAAGGTATCAGAATAACGCAACAGGCTTCCGTCGACCTCCATTGGCGCATCGGGTGAATGTGTCGACTTCTGATCATTTGTACGGACAACCACGTTTGGAAAATAACTGCTGGAAAAACCACGCTCATGGATATAGTCGCCATATCCGGAAAATATGAATATCTTATCCCCTGTTGTCACATAATCGATAAGGCGTTTGACCAGCGCCTTTACCACTTCTTTCCTTGTGGGAATGCCCGGATTCTGCGTATTTGGTTTAATGCAAACCTTGGGATTGCTGCCAGGAAAGAGCAGCTGCATGGCTGCCTGAACCGAGGACTCTCCCGTCAGCTCCATGACACCCCGGTCAAACATGGCGAGTACACGCTCTTCCCGCTCTGTGCTTATGGAAAGTGCGGTCCCCGCCACAAGATCAGGATCGATGACTTCAATGATCCTGCCCGGCCACTGGTTTGCCGACGGATACGCGGCAGTCTTTCCGAGTGCTGCCGTGGCAAAGAGCGGACTCAAGGCAACCGCTGTTGCCCCGGTGCCGCTCTTTTTCAAAAAGTTTCTTCGGGAAATATATGGCGCCTTCATGTCCAAACCCTTCCTTTATATAGGGTGAAATTTATTTTAACAATATCGCCCGCTTGGTAAGCGTCATGTCCCCATACCTGGCGGAAACCACATAGACACCGCTTGGAAAACCGGAAGCGTCCCAGGTGGCTTCACCTGCGTCAGTTGTCAGCTTCTGAACGAGTTTGCCATGAGAATCATAAATGTTTATCTCGATTGTTCCGTTGACCTTTGCCTGCTTCATGCTGACTGTTATCTTGGTTTGGGGATTGAATGGGTTCGGCTGCACAGTTAGCTGACCGGCGCGTTTTGCAACCTCATTTCCCTCTGCATCGGCAGTAGCGGTAATATGCCATACATGAATGAGCGGATTGGGATATTCTCCGCCGACTTCAACGACATATATCAGCTGGTTGACGCTGTCATACGCGGCCCCGAACAGCATGGTATATAACAAACCGTGCTGTTCCCACCCGTACATATTGCTCGTAACATCAAGCGTTTCCGGCAGAGGTTCCCACATCTGCTTGGTGCCGTGCGCCACCTCCGCAAGATCGTCCGGATCGTAAAGAAGAAAATGGGCGTTGTACCCGTCCGGTGCATACGGGCCGTTGTCATATAAGCATATGCCCTTGCTGTTGCGCCCGGAAATGATAAGGGCCGATTTATCCCCTACCTTGGGCCACATCAGGCCCCACCATTCGTCTGCTGTGCAGAAACCATTGTGCCACATGCGATCTGTCGTATCCGGATACCTGAGCAGTTCCTTATAGTCTGCGACATGGGAATTGAACGTTACGGGTTGATTCAGTGTCCAGGGAGCATAGGCGACAATGTTCGGCCCCCATGTGCCGCTGCCCTGGCCCCAGCGCGGGTTGCCAACGGCGATATTCTTGCCGCCCACATGCTGGTCAGCCCAGTCCTGGGGAATGACACATTGATATCCGACCGTGCGCATGTTCAGCGAGTCCGGGCCGCAGTGCCATGGCGCCGACACATTGGTAAGATTGAGATCGACCATGCTGAGTCGCGGTGAGGACCAGGTGAGCCAGTAGGGCGTCCAGTTGACAAGGATCTTGTCTGATGTAAAATTGCCCTGCTGGCGCACATAGGTCAATGCGCCGACACCCAGGTCGAATCCGGGTTCAACGCCGAGGGGGATAATGTTCGTAAAAGGCCTCAGCGCCTGTGCCACCGGAAGTGCGTCTACATTTTTTGCCGGGGAGCTTACCGGAGCGGGAATGGTTACTTCTGTAATCGGATAGTGATCATATGGATGACCGGAAAGATATAATGATCCCGGATACCCGTCGCTCGATCCGCCCGGGTCCCCTCCTGGGTAATAAGCCATGGCCGGTTCGACATAATTAAACGCCCATGTGGAACCTGTGGTCTGCTCCGGCTGGGGCAGGCGGATGGCGCCCCGGTATTCGAAGTCTGATGGCCGTAACCGCTCTGCAAAGAGCGCTGTCATGGCGGCCATAATAAAAACAACCATTATAATGCACCTCATCTATCCCTCCTTCTTAAATTTGTTTAACCGCCTGTTATCCTGCAAAAACCAGCTTTCGTGTCAATATATCTCCGTTTATATTAACCTTAACAAGATATATGCCGCTCGGTAGCATGGAAACATTCCATGTGTACGCCATCCGGGATGACGAGCGGGAATTACGGGCTGGATGCGGCAAACACCTTATGATCTTGCCCTGAATGTCAAATATGCTCAATTCGATTTGCGTATCTTTATGGTTTGTCTGTTCCCGCACATTTTGTACCAGGATGACCGCGTTCGAATTGAATGGATTGGGAAAAATATCGATGTCCGGCCCGCCCGACGGCGCTTTTTCGCCTTTTTGGATGGGGGCGCTGCCGCCTGAAAGGCATGCAATCTCGACCCATTTGTTTTTTATACTGCCCGACAAATTTTTGTTATAAACAGTATTGTCACCGGCCCTGAACGAAAATTGTTCTTCCACGCTGTTCACATCGTAGCAATACGTGACTATTGCGGAATCAGAATTGCTTTGCGTATTGTTTTGATAATGAGCGTACAGGAGGAGGCGGTTCATGGAATTGGAACTGACGTTCGAACCAGCATAATATCGTACATAGAGTTCATTTTCGTAACTGGACACATTTCCTGTTGTATAAAACGCGTCGTTCCAGTGAGTGCCGCTGTTCGGGACATATGTGGCCACCGTCTGGAAATTGCCGTTGGTCCCGGAAACTCCGATGGTATACGTACAGGGATCGCCGAATCCGCCTGTTATAAAAGCGCCAACCGAGTACCATTTGATTGATGTTCCTTCCGGAGACAGCGCCTTGAATACGATGTCGCCGTTCTTTAATTTCCCGTTCAGTGAAGTCGGGTTGTAGGTCGCAGTACGGCTGACTGCCATGCGGTTGGTAGCGGTCATATCGTACAGGTCGATGGGAAGGTTGATCGCTTCTGTATTGTATCCCCTGGCGTCGCCGGTTGAAAACGTGATGGTATTGCTGCCTGTGTTGAGCCGTGGCAGGGACATGGGTGCAACAGCAACAAGCGTTCTTGTCTTGAATGCAGTAAGGCCGGACGCTCCTGCATTGCCGGAAAAGCTAAATTTAACCAGATAGCCAAAACGCCCGTACATCTGCTGCGAAAGGTCCCTGTTTTCGGCAAGATTGGAACCGGTTGCCAGAGATGTCCAGCTAATGCCGTTATCGACCGAGTATGAGACTGTTGTCTGCCCCTGCGTCTCATAATGGATGACAGCCCCGCCGGTATCATCGGATTTTGAGGAAAGGGAACTGTTTGCGCAGGCGATGATGACATACGGCGTATAGGTCCTGAAAATGATGTATCCAGAGCCGTTTGCCGCAAGAAAAACGCCGTTCTGGTTCTGTACCACATTGCTGTCTTTATATACGCCGTCAGTATAATCAGCGCTGACTAGAACGGGTTCATATGTTATTACGCCAAACCCGGTCGTGTTCACGCTGCCGGAAAGTCCGCCGACCCATGGCTTGGGACCAAAGGGCTGCTGATTATAGAGCGCATACAGTTCATTGCCACTCGACCAGCCGGAATAGGTCTCTGCCGGCATCCAGAGCCTGCCGCTGTCCGACTGCCAGTAGCGTCTGATCTTCTCGCCCTTCCGCAGGGTATAGTCCATGGTATGGCAACCGTAGTGCGCCGAAGGCCAGTATTCATACGGTTCGTTCTGCGCAACGTTCTTTATATCGCTCCGGGACATCATTTCCTGGCGCGGTCCGTTGTTCGGGAAGGGGAAGAATGGCGAGACATTGTACGGATTGCTGTCCAGAAGTGCTGGTTGTGCTTTTATCTGCTGCCAGGAGGGGATGGTGCCGTCTGTCTTCTTGACATACCCGCGGAACTGCGCGTCCAGGTAATGCCATCCCCCGTTAAAATATACTTCCGGAAAAGTGTGCAGCCCGCCGCCGCTACCCCACCCGCCGGTCCGTACCTGATCGAACCCGATGGCCCTTAACAGGCCGGTCCAGGTGGCATTCATATGGTAGCACAAACCATATCCATGCACATTAAAAGCAAGTACAGGGTCTCTTGTGAGCCAGAAATTAAATCCTTCGCTCCACTGGTTCCATGAAGACGAATATTCACCGCGCACCTCCGTGCAATGATAATAGCCGGTAATTGTATCGGTGATATATTGAAACGCTGCTTCAGCAAGCGCCTGACCTGTCTTACCGGTAAATCGCGGATTGCTCAGGAAACTCTGCCAGTCGCCGCTCAAGTCGGCAACATGCTCCGTTAAGACCTTTGGCGAATACACTTTGCCAAAAGCCATGGATACGGCAATCATCAGGACAAAAATCGCCGCGCATGATTTCATACAAGCACCTCCATTATTTGAGAAGCACGACCCTTTTCGCCACAACGCTTATACCCGCCCGCGCTTGTATGAAATAAGCGCCCGAGGGTAATGAAGAGACGTTCCAGACTATTCTTGTGTCCGTGGTGTTATATTTTTTGACCATCTTCCCATTAACGTTATATATTGCAATATGGATTTCATGCATGTCCGCCATAGGCGCAATGATTTCAATTATCGCCACCGGGTTAAAGGGATTGGGAGAGATGTTAACATCAAAAAACGATACGTTTTCCCTGACAGCCTCGACAGGAGTTGCCCCTCCTCCGAATACCATCATGAAAGGCCGGCTGGAAGCGCTTGCCTCCCTGCTGAAAAAATCATTCGTGTTTGTGTCTGCGGCCGTTTGAACAAGTGCCAGCCCCTTGGCGATCCCGGCTGCATAGGCCTGAATGGCTGCTTTCGGAACCGGAAAATAGTATTCCTGCTGACCAAATCTGGACCCGGAATACGATGTTGAAGGATAGACAGCGCCAGCACCGATATTATCCGAAAGCATTGTCCCCTGCCATGCAATGGCTTCATCCCAGTCCACTAATATCGGCCGGACAGCCGCAGTGTAGTTGAACGGCAGGTCGCCCCATCGGGGTTTCATGACAATGACCGCGGAATCCGGGACCCCGGTCACTGCGCTCAGATCGAATTTGAAACAGATGACGCCCCTGTCGTCGGACTTGAGCTGCAACACCCTGTCCGTACCATTCGAAGTCTGGTCGCCCCTGTCAAGATACGTGTCCGCAACAGGGCTGACCTTTATTCCCGTGGATGCAACAGTGACATTGGAAATACCGCTTGCATTATGCGTTTCGTCTGATGTTTTCAACGCAAAATACAATGTCTGGCCCGCAGGCAGTCCGGAAAGAGAAAGCGTCTCCTGTGTTCCAGGAACCTTCGGATACAATGCTGTATCAACGGATACGGCACTAAAAAACGTGCTTTCGGTGATCAACGACGTGGAATACCTGATGTCATAGGATTCAGCATATAATCCCGATGTCCCGTCATCGCCCGGCGCAGTCCAGGTAAGCAGCACAGCCCCGCTTTTAAATTCCGGTTGTGCGGCAAGGTTGGCAACTGCAGCCGGAGGAACAGCTTCGGGTGTAAACGCCTCTTCGTCGACAACATACCGCACAATATCGTCAATCGCCATGACCAGCATGTAATTGCGCGCGTTCTGCACTCCGCCGGAACTGCCGCCGTCCAGACAATTGTCCGAAAAACTCCTGTCGCCGTCGGAACATCCCACCGGATGCGCCCAGTCACCTAACAGGGAAGAAAGAGGACCGTGGTCTTCGCACCAGCGATTAAGGTCGATAAGAGGGAACCTGTGGCTGGACGCAAATCGCCGCAGTTTATCATTGTATGCATCGAGTAAAGGCTTTCGAAAGAGGTCGGCCGTCTCCCATTGAACCGGAGGAATGGTCGTCATGATCGGAATAACGCCCCGGGCAATCAGCTGGCCGGTGATCTGTTTGTATTCAAACGTATCAGCCGCGCAATCAAGTGTGGTGGAGCACCCGGGCGCAGGGCTGCTGTTGATTGAGACGTTGTTTGTGCCGATCATGATGGCAGCGATCATGGGCTTTTGGGTCGACAGCCCGTACTGTACCTGGTTGGCGACCCACTTTATGGTGCGCCCGCTTTCCGCCACCTTGCCGTCCGCTATCCATCTACCCTGGTTGAATGTAGAATCCTTGAAAGCATTTATGTCAGCCGCATTCGCATTGCCGATGACATCCTGCGCCAGGGGCGTCCAGTGTTTGCCGTCAATAGTAATGCTGTTTCCGAACGTAGTGACCCGGTATGTGTTCCAGCCGGGATTGGTTTTCCAGTGCGCATGCAACGACCTCAGGTTGTCTATGATCTCCTGGGTAAATTCAGCGCAGTAAACATCGATGTTGGTATTTGTTGCACCTTTTAAGACGGCCCCATGAATGACCCCTACGGCTAAAAGTAACACCACAATTACAACGACTTGACAATTCTTCATATCTCGCTCCTGGCGCGCGGCTTTACCGCGATATTACTTCACGCAGATTAATTTTCTCGTGACAGTCGTTTTCCCGCATTGGAGCGCGCATATATACAGGCCCGTCGACATAGCACCCCATGCAACCGAGCCATTGCCATGTACGCTCTGCCGGTGCACCATGCTTCCGTGCGCATCGTATATCGTCAAAGTACCCGTATTTTCACGGCCTGTCTCAAAATAAATGGCAGTTGCGGGGTTAAAGGGATTCGGCGTATTGGTTAACCGCAACGCGCTTTCATCACCCTGCGAAGCATTGTTGTCCTCGGCTTTCACATCGGTCAAATCACCGTACACAAGCAGGTGGACCGTGTTCCCGTCGGTAGTCCATGGATCGTCAGAACCGCTTATCGACGAGCCCGTTGATTCAAGCACATAATCACACAGTTCTGTCGCATAACCGCCCATTTTCCCCGTGCTCCCCTGTCCAACCGGCGCAAGCAGCACGATAGCGAATTGACCGCTGGTGGCCAGTATATAATCCACCTGGGTCGTAATATCGATGCGTGCAAACTGCCCGTCCAGGACCGACGGCTGCGTGGGTCCGGTCCGGCCTGAAAGTCCCGTGACAGTGACATTGGTCTGAGTACCGCTGATAATATTGCTCATAGTATAGTTCAGCGCATTGATCGGATCCAGATCGCCCCAAACGGCATCAGCGGCAATCTGATCGGGCCCTCCCCACATGGTAATGCCCATTGAAGCGTCAATGACCCCAACGCGGAGATTAATCGGTCCTGCATTGCAAAAACCGTCCCCCATCCATCCATCGTTCAGTTCAAAGCGTAAAAAAGCGGAATCCACGATCCCGGTCATGCCATCAGCGTTCAAGTCAAGCGACCAGACGCCAGAGCACCACCCCTGATCGTCCCCTGTTGCCGAGCCAAGGACAATCCCCGGGTCCGCGTACGACAAGCCGGACGCAACGGTTGCGGATGCCATCATGCTCTCGTGTATCATTGCTCCCGCCGGAATACCCGGCCCAGGACTGCTCTCGGTCAATAGATAATTATTGTTCGCCGGTCCAGCCTTGTACCAAAAAACATGCACTTCCTGCGCCGCGGCCAGCGATATCCACGCGCAAATTCCGGTAACAAATAATAAACGGACCATAGTACCTCCTCTGATTGATGGGTTTATTGCGTTCTATTCCTCTGTTTTTCGCTCTTATTTTACGAAAATGATATGACTCATAAGCGCCCTTTCCCCGCATATCGCTTTTACAATATATACACCGGAAGCGACAGGCACGCCAGGCATGGTGTCGCCATTCCATAGTACGGTCCCACGTGCGTCGTTCCTATGAAAATGATGGACGAGAAGGCCGCCAATCGAATAAATATTAATATCGCCCTTTCCCGGATTCACTGGAAAAGTGTATTGGATGCCTATTAACGCATTGGCAGGATTCGGCCTTATGGCAAGGTCCATGACATCATTGGGCGTGGCGTCGGCCCCATGCTCAATAATATCGTTCAGGTCGCATTCGAACTCGCCATATTCAAAAGCTCCCGCTGATGTCGGATCGGGCCTTTCCTTGCCCCTGATATCAAGCAATACCTGATTGAGGCGCGGGACATTGTTTGACGACGTTAGCCGGAAATCCCAGCCAGCCGGATTCTGCCATGCGGAATTCTGGACTTTTATGTTATTTGCCGTGCTTCCGTTGCCGCCGTCGCCGTTATTGTACAGATTGTTCTGGTTTGGAACGGCGGACGGGCATTCTGCAACCGTATAGCTCTGGTTTGTAGTATAGATCGTATTGTGATACACATATGACGTCATGTTTGTACGCACGCCAATGCCGACATTCCCGCTGAACGAACGGTCGTTGTAGACAATGACATTGTTCCACGCGTACATATGATTGCCCGTCCCGTCGAGGCCGAACTCGATGTTGAAATTATTATTTACGAACAAATTGTTATAGACATACACCGTATCAGTATTGTCCCACATGAGGACAGCGTGCGAGGCGTTATCGAAGTCCCTGATATTTTCGAACCAGTTGCCCCTGATTGTCCAGTTTCTCCCCTTGTGGATTGACATGCCCTGGGCGGTGTAATTGTTTCCGGAGAAAAGGGACGTCGTATAGTGGACCTTGGAACATTCGAGGACAACGTCCCGTGCGCTGACAGATCCGCTGCTCGCGGCTTTGATGAACTGGCTTCCGCAATCCCACAAGTCGACATTATGGATGATGATGTCTGAACCGCCGTCCATCTTGAACATTTTTCCGGGAATGTTGCGCAAGGTCAGGTCAGCAATGGCAAAATGGCTGGCGTTATAAAACTGGAAAAAGGCGGCTGCCCCGCACGGGCTGGTGCCTCCGTACTCACAATCGGA